>ERZ1032758.9-NODE-9-length-40203-cov-10.511308_pt1 | contig 40203 bp, 27 predicted proteins | sample MGYA00516958_ERZ1032758 | MGnify/ENA primary metagenome ERZ1032758 (study PRJEB33719, sample SAMN04262538) | wastewater metagenome | biome: sewage system; feature: street-access sewage; material: sewage | place: Peru: Lima | collected 2012-08-07 ...
CAAGTGCGCGAACATAAGAACGCAGATGGCTCTGTTTGCGTTCTTAAGTTCGCACGATCGTCGTTTCGGCGCGCACTTAGGCACGCAAACCGGCCACGCCAGCCACCGAGGCACCGGTCTTGGACAGACGTTCTGCTGACCGGCAGGCTTCTGCGCGCCAGGCTTCTTGCCCGGTTCGGTCTTGTCGGACATGACCTTGACGACCTTCAGACCATCGGCGGAGAACGTGTCGCCGACCGTGTACTCGGTCTTGGCGGGCTTTGCGGCCACCTTGATCGATTCGACGGTCGCCGGCTTCGGCTTCTCGGCCAGGGCGTTCTGTGCGGCGGTGAGGTTTTCAGTGCGGTGGCCACTTCGTCGACGGTTGCGTTCTTGTTGGCGGAGACCTCCTTGGCGGCGGGCTGACCGTCGAGCTCCACGTATGCGGAGGCGGTTTCACCCTCGACGACGGTCGGCGTGAACGCGGTGGTCTTCAGCGTCGGCTTGGAGTCGGAGCGGATGAGCACCACATCGTCGATGTAGCCGTTGGCGTCATCGGCGAGGCCCATGTCGGAGAAGCTCAGCCACAGAGCGCCTTCAGGCGCGGCGTCGGCGGGCACGGTGAACGTGGTGGTCACGTACTGCGGCTCACCGGCCTTCGTGTCGGCGGTGGTCGATGCGGTGGCGAGCTCGTCCGTGTACTGTGCCCATGCGGAACCGGTGCCGCTGCCGGCCTTACGGCTCTTCACGGTCGCGGTGGCCACTTGGGATCAAAAGACTCGCGAAGGCATGATTCTGCTCGTCAACCGTGACGAGCACAACGCCCATGATGTGACAATCGACCTGACATCGTTGCCTAGGCTGGGGGAGCGGCCGTCCGTCACCAGCTCGCAGATGCTGCCCAGCGACGATATCTACCGCACCAATACGGCCGACGAGCCGGACGGCGTCACCTTGCAGCCGCTATCCGCCGCGCTTGATGAGGGTCGGATGACTGTTTCGTTGCCACCGGTCACATGGGCTTCGGTGAGATTCACGGCCTGATTATCGCGAACTCACGCTCTCAAAACTCGCAGATAAAGGGCCGAATTCAACAAAAATGGTCTGTATCTGCGAGTTCTGAGAGCGTGATTTTCCTATCAACAAATAATGGGGGTTCCCGAGCATCGGGAACCCCCATTATTTGTCGTCATGTGCTGACAACCCGCGCCGGCAACGCGGTCACGTGGCGCTGTCGACAATCAGCGGCAACGCCACGAACCTTGTCCTCCTTGAAGGCCTGAGCGGACGGCTTCCACGAAGCGGCGGTGTAGTCTTTTCCTGCGCCGGCGATGATGAGATATAAAAAACCCCGCGGGCGTTGCCTCCGCGGGGTTCGTAACGGGATGTATCAGGGATTCGATTGGATCAGTCGTCGCCCAGAGTGATATGTACGCCGCCGACCAGCGCGCTGATCACGTTGTACAGCAGCGCGATGATGGTGGCAAGGAGCGTCACCAGCACGACGCCGACGATCGCCAGAATGGTGACCACCGACAGCACCGTGGACAGGCTGAACACGCTGGACAGGTTCAGGCTGTCGGCGGCCAGACCGGTGGACGAGACGATATTGTTCAGCTGGTCGAACACGCCGACCGCGTCAAGCAGCAGCCAGACCAGGGCGGCGGCAAGCACTTCGATGATCGCGCCGGCGATTGACAGCATGAACGTCACCTTCGCCACGGACCATGCGTTCACATGGGTCAGCGACAGGTTCATGCGGCGGGCGCGCGGCGTCGAACGGCGCGGCGAACGCAGGGACGCACGCGTTTTGTTGGCGCGCGGCTCGCTCTCCGGCTGCGGCTGGTTGGAAATAGAGCGCGCGACCCGAGGGGCGCTTTCGCGGACACCTTCGTGCGGTTCTGCATTGTCATGCGGACCGGGCACGAACATGTCGGTCCGTCCGGGTTCGAGGTTGTCACTCATCGTTGCTCCTTGTCGTTCCCCGATGACTCTTAGCCGAGGCTACCAGTTTTCTGAGACGATTATGCCTCGTCATCCGTGTTGTTCACATTCTCGTCAGATGCCGCGCCCGAATCACTGCCGGATGCGACGCTATCCGCGGTATCCGGAGTGTTTTCGGCCGTATCGGGAGACGTGGTCGCGGATGCGGCCGCAGCCGTATCATCCGTCGTCTCGACTTCGTCTTCGCCGGTTTCCTCGTTGCGGGCGATGGAGATAATCTCGTCGCCCTTGTCGGGCTTAGCGAGCGTCACGCCCTGCGTAGTGCGGCCGGTGCGCTTGACTTCGGTGACGTTGGAACGGATCACTTTGCCGGACTTCATGATCGCCATGACCTGATCGTCTTCGCTTACGATCAGGGCACCGACCAGCGATCCGCGACCTTCGGCGAGCTGTACCGCCTTGACGCCGAAGCCGTTACGCCCCTGCAGTCGGTATTCGCTGATCGCGGTGCGCTTGGCGAAGCCCTCATTGGTGACCACGAGCAGGTCCTGCTTGGAGTCCTCCGGAACCACATCCATGGCGAGCAGTTCGTCATCCCCGCGGAACTTCATGCCCTGCACGCCGGCGGTCTGGCGTCCCATCGGACGCAGCTGGTCGTTGTCCGCCACGAACTTGAGGCTCATGCCCTGCTTGGAGACGAGGATGATGTCGTCTGCGGCGTTGCACAGCGCGGCGCCGATCAGCTCGTCCGTGGGCTCGCCGGTCTCCTCGTCGGCCGCGAGACGAACCGCGATGAGTCCGCCCTGACGCGGCGAATCGTACTCGGCCAGCGCGGTCTTCTTGACCTTGCCGGTGCGGGTGGCAAGCACCAGATACTTGGCGACCTCGTAGTTCGGAATCGACAGCACGGTCTGAATCGTCTCGTCGGGACCGAACTGCAGCAGGTTCGCCACGTGCTGGCCCTTGGAATCGCGCGAGCCTTCGGGCAGCTCGTACGCCTTGATGCGGTAGACGCGGCCCTTGTTGGTGAAGAACAGCAGCCAGTTATGCGTGGACGTGAGGAAGAAGTGATCCACCACGTCATCCTCACGCAGCTTGGCGCCCTTGATGCCCTTGCCGCCGCGATGCTGTGCGCGGTATTCGTTGGCCTTGGTGCGCTTGATGAAGCCGGAGTGCGTGACGGTGACCACCACGTTCTCCTCGGCGATCAGGTCTTCGACGTTCATCTCGCCCGAGTAGGGGAGGATCTTCGTGCGACGTTCGTCACCGTATTTCGCGACGATCTCGTCGAGCTCGTCGCCGACGATCGTACGCTGGCGTTCCGGCTTGGCGAGGATGTCGTTGTAGTCGGCAATCTTGCGCATGAGTTCCTCATGCTCGTCGATGATCTTCTGGCGTTCCATGTTGGCCAGTCGAACCAGCTGCATGGAAAGGATGGCGTCGGCCTGCACCTGATCGATGTCAAGGAACTCCATCAGCTTCGGCCGGGCGTCCTCGCGGCCCTGGCTGGAGCGGATGAGGCGGATGACCTCGTCGATGGCGTCCATGGCCTTGAGCAGGCCCTGCAGGATGTGGTCGCGTTCCTCGGCCTCGCGCTTGAGGTAACGGGTACGGCGTTCGATGACTTCGAGCTGGTGGTTCACCCAATGGCGGATGAAGGCGTCGAGGCTCAGCGTGCGCGGCACGCCGTCGACCAGCGCGAGCATGTTCGCGCCGAACGTTTGCTGCAGCTGGGAGTGCTTGTACAGGTTGTTGAGCACAACCTTCGGCACGGCGTCGCGCTTGAGCACGAGCACGAGTCGCTGGCCGGTACGGCCCGACGTCTCGTCGCGCATGTCGGCGATGCCCTGGATCTTGCCGTCGCGCACGCCTTCTCGGATGGAAGCGGCCAGACGGTCGGGATTCACCTGATACGGCAGCTCGGTGACCACCAGGCACATACGGCCCTTGATCTCCTCGGTGTTGACCACCGCGCGCATCGTAATCAGGCCGCGGCCGGTGCGGTACGCCTGCTCGATGCCCTTGTGGCCGAGGATCGTGGCGCCGGTCGGGAAGTCCGGTCCCTTGATGATGCCGATGAGTGCGTTCAGCAGCTCTTCACGGCTCGCTTCGGGATGATCGAGCGTCCAATGCACGCCTTCCGCCAGCTCGCGCATGTTGTGCGGCGGAATGTTGGTCGCCATGCCGACGGCGATACCGGACGAGCCGTTGGCCAGCAGGTTCGGGAAGCGCGCGGGCAATACGGTGGGTTCCTGCGTACGGCCATCGTAGTTGGGCACGAAGTCGACGGTGTCCTTGTCGATGTCTCGCACCATTTCCATCGCAAGCGGCATCATGCGGCACTCGGTGTAACGCATGGCTGCGGGCGGGTCGTCACCGGCCGAGCCGAAGTTGCCCTGCCCGTCGACCAGCGTGTATCGCATCGACCATGGCTGGGCCATGCGCACCAGCGAATCGTAGATCGCGACGTCGCCGTGTGGGTGGTAGTTGCCCATCACGTCGGCGACGGGTCGGGCGCACTTGGAATAGCCGCGATCAGGACGGTAGCCGCCGTCATACATCGCGTACACGATGCGGCGGTGCACCGGCTTCATGCCGTCGCGCACATCCGGAAGGGCTCGTTCGACGATGACGGAGATGGCATAGTCGAGGTACGACTGACGCATCTCCTTCTGGATGTCGGTGTGGGCCACGCGATTGTCGTCGAGGACCAACTGTTCGTTGGCCTGAGGGCTGATGGGCTCCATCGAGTGTTCGGCACGCTCGTCGTTCTGCTCCGGCAGGTCGGTGCCGTTGCTGTTTTCGTCTGCCACTTGGTTGTCCTTTGGTTAAATTCTGTTCGACCGTATGTTGGACGTCGTTTCTGTCGCTGTCATCGGGTGGATCGGGACCACCCCCAGTCAGCTGCGCTGACAGCCCCCCCCCCGCCGGCGGGGCTTGGATTAGAACCTTAAGCGTCGATGAAACGCACATCCTTGGCATTGCGTTGGATGAAAAGACGGCGCGGTTCCACGTCGTCGCCCATCAGCATCGAGAAGGTCTCGTCCGCTGCCGCGGCATCCTCGATGTGAATCTGCTTCAGGATGCGGTGCTCAGGATCCATGGTGGTCTCCCACAGCTCCTGGTAGGTCATCTCGCCCAGACCCTTGTATCGCTGGATGCCTTCGCCCTTGGGCAGCTGCCGGCCTGCGGCCTTGCCCTGGGCGAGTTTCTCGTCGCGTTCGCGGTCGGTGTACACGTAATCATGATCGCCGCGCGTCCACTTGAGACGGTACAGCGGAGGCATGGCCACATACACGTATCCTGCGGTGATCATCGGTCGCATGTAACGGAAGAACAGCGTCAGGTTCAGCGTGGCGATATGGGCACCGTCCACATCTGCATCGGCCATGATGATGACCTTGTGGTAGCGCACCTTGCTCACGTCGAATTCCTCGCCATAGCCGCCGCCGACCGCGGTGATCAGCGACTCGATGGTGTCGGACTTCATCATGCGGTCGATGGAGGCGCGTTCGGTGTTGAGAATCTTGCCTCGAAGCGGCAGGATGGCCTGCGTCTCCGGGTTTCGCCCTTGAATGGCGGAGCCGCCTGCCGAATCACCCTCGACGATGAACAGCTCGCACTCTTCGGGGTTGCTGGACTGGCAGTCCTTGAGCTTGTCGGGCATGCCGGCCGACTCGAAAATCGACTTGCGCCGGGTGTTCTCGCGGGCTTTCTTCGCCGCGATGCGGGCGCGGGAGGCTTCGATGGCCTTCTGGATGATGTTCTTGGCCTCTGCGGGGTGCGCGTCGAACCAGTCGCCGAGCTTGTCGGTCATCACGCGCTGCACGAAGGTCTTCGCCTCGGAGTTGCCGAGCTTGGTCTTCGTCTGCCCTTCGAACTGAGGAGTGGTCAGCTTGACGGACACGACGGCGGTCAGGCCTTCGCGCACATCGTCGCCGGAGAGGTTGTCATCCTTCTCCTTGAGGATGTTCTTGTCTCGCGCATACCGGTTCACCAGCGAGGTCAGCGCTGCACGGAAGCCTTCTTCGTGCGTGCCGCCCTCTGTGGTGGAGATCGTGTTCGCGAACGTGTGCACAGCCTCGGAATACGCGGTGGTCCACTGCATCGCGACCTCGGCCGAGATGCCGATCTTGAGGTCTTCGGCCTCGAAATCGATGACATCCTCCTCGACGGGAGTGGCCTTGCGGGACTTGACCAGGTACGAGACATAATCCTTGATGCCGTTCATGTACTGGTAAGTCACGCTCTGGTGCTTCGGCTCGGTGGAATCGTCATCGCCGGCCACTTCGTCGCCGGCCAGATCCGGCTCGCGCAGGTCGGTGAGTGAAATCTTCAGTCCCTTGTTCAGGAACGCCATCTGCTGGAAGCGGGAGCGCAGCGTCTCGAAGTCGTATACCGTGCTTTCGAAGATCGCCGCATCGGGCCAGAACGTCACGGAAGTGCCGGTCGACTCATCCTCGGCCATCGGGGCGCCCTTGGCGAGGCGGGCCGTCGGATGCTGGTTGACGTATGTCTGGGTCCAGTGGAATCCCTGGCGCCGCACTTCGATATCGACTCGCGTCGACAGCGCGTTGACCACGGAGATGCCGACACCGTGAAGGCCGCCGGACACCGCGTATCCGCCGCCGCCGAATTTACCGCCGGCGTGCAGCTTGGTCATCACGGTCTCGACGCCGGAGACGCCTTCGCCGGGAACTTCGTCGACCGGGATACCTCGACCGTCGTCAACGACGCGGATGCCGTTGTCCGGCAGGATCGTCACTTCGATATGCGTGGCGTAGCCGGCCAGTGCCTCGTCGACGGAGTTGTCGACGATCTCGTAGACCAGGTGGTGCAGACCGCGCGGGCCGGTGGAGCCGATGTACATGCCCGGGCGGATGCGCACCGCCTCAAGGCCTTCCAGCACCTTCAGGTCGCTGGCGTCATAATGGTCGGGCGATAAGGTGTCGTCAAGCTGGGCGTCATCGAGCTCGTCCTGGGCGATGGCTTCATCGACCTCGCGGTCATGCTGCTCGGCGCTGCTCGCCGTCAGACCGCTGCCCGGAGCCTGCTCAGGCATGCCGGACTCGTCACGGGATTCATGTTCGGAATCCGATTCAAGAACTGCCACTAACGGTTTCCTTCCTGCATATTCTTTCGTCATGAAAGGTTGTTCTGCGGGCGATACGCTCTAAAACGCGAATAACGGGGGTTTCTAAGCGCTGAACCTATTATCCGCCAATCCTACCCGTCTACGGGGACTTTGGCTCTCTGAGCGAATTTAGCGCCTCTTCATCCTTGAACCGCGAAATGTCGCGGCACGGGGGCCTGTTACCTGGATCTTGTGGACGTCCAACCCCTGCAGGCGCTCCTTGATGGTACGTTCCAGCTGCGGAATCAGGTAGGTGAGCTGGGTGGCCCAAGCCGCGGAATCAGCACGGATGGTCATGACTCCGTCGCGCAGCCCGATGACCTGCGAATGCTGGGCGATGACCGGTCCGACCACCTGATCCCAGTGATTGCGCAGCTGCGCGATTTTCAGATACGGTATCCAATGACCGTTATTCGCAATCAGCGCCGTTACGCTGCCCAAGGTGCTCGGGTCACGGCCCGGCTTGCCGAAGTTCTCCCATGCGGCCTCGGCGTCAATCATCCGCTGACGCCTTCCTCCCGCCATCTTGGCGATGTGCTCGAACACCGTGGCGGGCAGTTTGCGCTGGTCGAGATGCAGGGTCGCGCAAATCGGCTCGTGCGAATCGTGTACATTGCCCGGCTTGACCGCGCTGCCCGGCTTGTCGGGCCTGCTCGGTGCCCCCGGCCCGCCCGGCGTATTCGGCTTGCGGGGTTCGGTCATTGTTCGCCGGCCCTCTCGGCATCCGCTTCGTCGCGCCGTTTGAGATCGGCCACTGCGATGCGGTTCACCGGTATCTCGCCGGATTCTGTCGACTCATTCGCCGGCAGTATCGGAATATCGCTTTCCGCGGCCGCGGTGATCAGTACCTGATCCTGAGCCGCGGCAAAACGCAGGATCTCGGTGCGGCGCGATTCGTCGAGCTGAGCGAACACATCGTCGAGAATCACCACCGGCCTGGTGTCGAAATACTCGCAGAGGGCCCGGTATTGTGCCATCTTCAATGCCAGGGCCAACGTCCACATCTCGCCGTTGGAGGCGAATTCCCTGGCCGGCATGCCATTGAGCGTCACCAACAGGTCATCTCGTTGCGGGCCGATCAGATTGACGCCGCGAGACACCTCGCCGGGATAGATGCGCTGGAAATGCTGGCTTATCAACGGTTCGGGCGCCTGTGTTCCAAGGATCTCGTCGAATGACGGCACGTATTCGACCGCTGCCTGCTCACCACCATTCTGCGCGGTATCCTGAATTTCCGCATTGGAAGGCAAGTCGCCCGCCACACCGGCCAATCTGGCATACAGCGGGCCGAACGACTTGTTCAGTTCCGCGATGATGCGCTGCCTGTCGCGGCTGAGCGCGACTCCCGCCTCGATGAACTGTCCGGTCCAGATCTCCAGCCCGCTGAGCGCGGCGTCAATCGGGGATCCTGCACGCTGCCATTGACCGAGCTGTTTGAGCAGTGCCGCCCGTTGCTTGGCGACGTGCGTGAATGATTGCAACCGGTTCGCATATCCAGGAATCAGCAGTGAGGCGACCTGGTTGATGAACGAGCGGCGCACGGCGGGGTCGCCCGCCACAAGCTGCTGATCCTCCGGGGTGAAGCTCACGGTCGGCAGCGTGCCGAGAATCTCCCGCAGATACCGCGACTGCCCGCCGTTGATGCGGGCGCGGTTGGCGCCGCGTGCCGCAATCGTGGCCTCAAGGGTGGTGGTCTGTGTCTGCCGGACCGGTTTCATGTCCGAGATATCCACGGCATCAGCGCTGGTATTGACGCCATCATCAGCGGGCTCCGGATCCGTCACGGATTCGATATTGGCCCGGATCGTCGCTGCATGTTCGCCGCGCTGCACCAGCGGAACCGAGCTGGATGTGCGATGGCTCAGACCCGTGGACAGCACTTCTATCGCTTCGACGATGTTGGTTTTCCCAAGCCCGTTCGCCCCCTGCAGGATGTTGATGCCCGGCGTGAGGTCGAGCACGCAATGGTTCCATGACCGGTAATGGTCAAGCGCAAGACGCGAAATGTACAAGATGGGCTCCTGTCATGTCATCGCCGGCACCGTGTGTTTCGGCGGTGCCGGCGATTCGATTCGGATTCCAGTGTTCAGCCGTCGGGCTCAGCTGTTGAAACGCATCGGGACGAGCAGATAGCGGTAATCCATCGATTCGTCGCTGTCCGCCTCCTGCTGGCCGTTGAATTCGACGGGCTTGACGGCCGTGGTCATCTTCATGCGCACGAACGGCTCAGTGATGGCGCTCAGGCCTTCGATCAGGTAGGACGGGTTGAACGCGACGGTGATGTCCTCGCCGTCCATGTCGATGTCCAGCATTTCCTGCGCCTGGGCTTCGTCCACGGCGCCGGCGGACAGGGTGACTTCCTGGCCGGAGAACACCATGCGGATCGGGGCGTTGCGTTCGGCGACCAGCGCGACGCGCTTGATGGCAGCGATCAGCAGCTGCTTGTCAATGACGGCCTGAATCGGGTATTCGTCGGCGAACAGGCGGTCGACCGCAGGGAATTCGCCGTCGATCAGCTGGGATGTCGAGACGCGTCCGGCGTTCTCGAAACCGAGCAGCGTGGGGTTGTCGGCGTCGAAATCGATGACGACGTTCTGGTGATCGTCAAGTGCGCGGGCGACGTCGCGCAACAGGGATCCGCGCACCAGTGTGGTCGTAGAGGTGTCGATGTTCTGCGGCGTCCAGGTGAACGTGGCGCGGGACAGGCGGAAACGGTCGGTCGAGGTCATGGTGACTTTGTCGCCGTCGAACTGCATGCGCACGCCGGTCAGCACCGGGCGGTTCTCCTCGCGGGAGACCGCGACGCTGGCCTGGGTTACGGCCTGGATGAACGTGGGTGCGTCGACCTGGCCGAGCTTTGCCGGCACGACCGGCAGATCCGGGTATTCGGCATCGGGCATGAGCTGCATGGTGAAGGTGGACTTGCCCGAGTTGATGGTCTTGGTGGAGCCGTCGGTCGACTGGTAGGTCTTTTCGGCAGGCAGTGACTTGGTGATGTCGGCGAGGAGTTTGCCGAGTACCAGTGCGGTTCCGGGTTCGTCGATACCGGCCTCGATGTGGTGACGGGCGGAAATCTCGTAATTGAACGCGGACAGTTGAAGGGTGCCGTCGATGGCTTCGAGCTGGATACCTGCAAGGATGGGGCTCGCCGGTCGGGCGTCGATGACGCGGGTCGTCCAGGCTACGGCGTCGGCGAGAGCCGCGGAATCGATTTCTACTTTCATGGGTTCCCTCATTTCACGATGTGCTTGGCAACATTCTAGCGGGTCATGTTCGGATTGTTTTTTCTCATGCGCGAAGTGAGTTATCATCACGACGGTTATCGAAAGAGAAATAAGATAGTCGTAGTAATAAGCCCTGTGGATAGTGTGGATAACTGCGCGAATCCTTGTGTTTATATGGGCTGAGTAACCCACAGATTATGTGGATAACTTTCCGGACAAAATGTGCATAAGTACCGAGTTATCCACATTTTCGGCGAACTATTTTGATTGTCCACATTTCCTGTGGATTAATCCACTGTTCATCCACAAAAAATGTGCAGTAGTCCACAAGTTATCCGCAGGCTCTACCCACATTTGTGAATAAGCATGTGGATAACTTTTCCTTCAATCAGCAGATCGTTCGGCGTGTTGCGCCTGTTTTATTGTACAGATTAAATATGTATGTCTATATTATTTGAGTCTGATAGGTCCTGTCGACGGTGACGAATCAGGCCTTCATCCAGCAGAATCACGCACAGCGACGAAAAAAGGCGTTTTTTGGTGTCTCAGCGCGATCGTGCCAGACGGGACCATTGCACAGCCGAGAGAAAACGACTGTCGTCACTCATTGCCGCGCTGCTTGAGGCGCGCGGTCAGCTCGGTCACGTAGTTGTAAATTTCAGGCTTTTCCTGCATATCATCGCTGACGCGGGTATACGCGTGCATGACCGTGGTGTGATCGCGGCCGCCGAACACTTCGCCGATATCGACCAGGCTCATGCTGGTCATCTCACGGGCAAGATACATGGCGACCTGACGGGCCAGCGCGATGTTTTTCGTTCGCGCGCGCCCGACGATGTCGTCGAATGTCAGATGGAAGTACTTCGCCGTCTGCCCGATGATGTCGGTCGGCTTGATTTCCACGTCGGTGGTGAAGAAGTCCTGCAGCGTCTGCTCGGCAAGCGCGCGGGTCACCGGCTGACTGCTCAGCGATGCCACCGCGCTCACGCGAATCAGGGCGCCTTCCAGCTCGCGGATGTTCTCGGTGAAGCGCTCCGCGATCAGATTCAGCACGTCATTCGGTGTCGAAGTGCCGTTCATCGAAGCCATCATGCGCAAAATAGCGATGCGGGTCTCAAGATCGGGCGGCTTGACATCGACGGTGAGTCCGGAGTCGAAACGCGAGATGAGTCGTGCCTCGAAGCCCTTGAGGTTCTTGGGCGCGACATCGGACGCGATGACGATACGCTTGTTGGCCTGATGCAGCGCGTTGAACGTGTGGAAGAACTGTTCGAGGGTCGCTTCCTTGCCGCCGAGGAACTGGATGTCGTCGATGAGCAACACGTCGACCTCGCGGTATCGGCGGTTGAATTCTGCGATGCGGTTCTGGCTCTGGGCCGGGGTCTGCAGTGCCTCGATGAATTCGTTGGTGAATTCCTCGCTGTTGACGTATCGGACCTTGAGCGTGGGATCCTTGACCAATGCATAGTTGCCGATGGCGTTGAGCAGGTGGGTCTTGCCCAGTCCCGATCCGCCGTAGATACACAACGGGTTGAATTCCTGCCCGGTTCCCTCGGCGACCGCAAGCGCGACAGTGCGTGCGAAACGGTTGGAATCACCGGGAACGAACGTGTCGAACGTCGAGTTTTTGTTCAGATGGGTTTCCGGATCGCGCATCACCTTCTGCTGCCGTACCGGAAAACTCGGCTCGCCGGGTATTCGAGGAGCCGTGGCGCCTGGTTGCTGATTCGCCTCCGTCATTTCCGCGGAAATCGAATCGATGGAGGAGATTGACTGCATGCTGTTGGGCATGTAGGATTCCTGAGCCAGATCGGCGACGGTCGGCGACGGATTCGCAGGGAATGGTTCGCTCGGTTTCGCCGCAGTATCGGGATGCCGGTATTCCGGCGGCTGCGGTTCCGGTTGGGACACCTGAGGAGCCACGATTTTGAACGCCGGGAACATGTCGTTTCCGGATATGATTTTCAAAGCGTTGAGCAGCGGCGCATTGAGTTCATTCTGCAACGCTTGCTGCGTGGCCATGTTGCTTACGCACAATACGATGGTCGTGCCATATACCGCTTCCGGTACGACTCCTTCAAGCCAGCTCTTGTCGCGCGGCGACAGCGTGGGATTCTGCTTGAGCAGACGCAGCGTGTCCGACCATATCCGCGTGGCTTGCCCGGCTGGACCGAGAAGGTCATCCGACATTGTGACCTCCTTCAGGTATGTGTGCCGGTGCGCACCGCAGCGGATACGCTACGGTAGCTATAATAAGTACAACAACAACAGGATATATGTACTCCACTTTAGCCAAGTTATCCACAGCTTAGCGTGTTGTGTCGCCTCAATTGTGAATAACATTCATGTAATTTGTGGATAACTTTTCTACATGTTTTGGCGTGTTTCCAATGTTTTCCGCTGCTCTGCAAGGGGCACGACACACTGATAAATCGTGAAGAAATTGTTTTCATTTTGATTTTTGGGCATGGCTCAGAGTACCGTTATAGAGCTTGACTCATGAGAGCCGTGCATCAGCATGGCAAAAACCGGGAGCATAACTATGAAGAGGACATTCCAGCCCAACAACCGCCGTCGCTCGATGAAGCATGGTTTCCGCGTGCGCATGCGCACCCGTTCCGGCCGCGCGATGATCAACCGCCGCCGTAACAAGGGACGTAAGTCTCTGTCCGCCTGATTGCGGTAGGTGACGAAGGCGAGTGAAGCGGCTGAAAAGCCATCGTGACTTCATCGCAGTGCTGAAGCGTCGCTTCAAGGTGACGGATTCGGATATCGTCGTGCACTTTGTGGTGCATGACGATACCCGTGATGTTCAGGCATCTGCGGATATCATGAGACGTATGGGACTTGCCGTCAGCAAGGCTGTTGGTAACGCTGTAACGCGTAATCGTGTGAAGCGTCGATTTCGTGTGCTCGCAAGACGATATGAAGATATGCTTCCGATGCAGTGCGATATCGTCGTGAGAGCCAAACCCAGCGCATCGCGTGTCGATTTCGCTGACCTTGACCGACAGTTTTCCCGTTGCTTCGCCAAAGTCACGACTACGCATGAACGCAGGGTGAGTCGCTGATGTCAGCCATCGGATCGGCGCTTATCGGCATGATCAAGTGGTACCAGAGGGCCATTTCGGCGAAAACGCCGCCATGCTGCAAGTACTATCCGAGTTGCTCACATTACGCGATCACTGCGGTTCGGCGCTTCGGCGCGGTAAGAGGAATCGTGCTGTTTATTTGGCGTTTTCTTCGCTGCAACCCTTGGAGTCGTGGCGGCATCGATGATGTTCCGCAACATTTTTCACTGTGCTACAGATTTCGCTGGTCGAAGGCATATGAGAAGCCTCGACTCACACCAATGGCCGATGATTAAGGAGATGGCCTGATGAACACTTCCGGAGATTTTCTTCTTGACAGAGGCATTTGGGGCTGGCTGTATAAGCTGCTGACCCCACTTGAGTGGCTCATGACCCAGGTCATGGTCCTGTTCCATAAGTTCCTCACCCTGCTGGGCATGGCACCGATCGGCATCTCTTGGGTGCTGGCGATCGTGTTCCTTGTGCTCGTGGTGCACGCCTGTATTTTGCCGATTTATCTCAAGCAGATGAAGTCGATGCGCAAGATGCAGGCCTTGCAGCCCAAGATGCAGCATATTCAGAACAAGTACAAGGGCAAAAAGGATCAGGCCAGCAAAGAGGCCATGAGCCGTGAGATGATGAAGCTCTACCAGGACAATGACGCCAACCCCATGGGGTCGTGTTGGACCGCCGTCATTCAGGGTCCTGTGTTCATGTGCATGTTCTACATGCTTTCCGCCATTCCGTATATCGCGACCGGCAAGAGGGGAGCGCTTGGCGCATTCGATCAGGCGACTGCCAAGCAGTTCGCGCAAACCCGCGTCTTCGGTGTCAGCGTCACCGATACCTTCGGTACGGCCAACAATTCCGGAAAGGTCGTCATCGGCTTCTTCATCCTGTTGATGTGCGCATGCATGTGGTACATGCAGTTCAACAACATGCGCAAGAACCTCCCCAAGGCTTCGATGCAGGGATCCACGTACAAGATGCAGCAGGCCATGACCTGGGGCTTCCCGATCATGTACATCTTCTCCGGCATCATGTTCCCGTTCGCCGTGCTGGTGTACTGGCTGACCAACAACGCATGCAACCTTGCCCGTTCCTTGTTCCAGGTGTACAAGTTCCCGACCCCGGGTTCCCGTGCAGCTGAGGAAAAGGAGATTCGAGATCATCGTCAGGAGAATGCTCGTCGCGCCAAGGCCGGACAGCTTTCGATTGAGGAAGAGGAACTGGAGAAGGCGCGCCAGGAAGCCGCTGTTCGTCTGGAGCGGGGATACCAGCGCAAGCAGCCCCAGCGGAAGAATCGCAAGAAAAAGTGACACGATTGGAAACCTCTATTTGACCGTGAGGTTTCCTTTTTTTACACTATGGAAGTAATACTCGCTTAAAGGAGTGGTGATATGGCGCAGGAGGAGACCACGACGATCGATCAGCTCAATGAAGAAGCTGACATCGCCGCCGACTACTTGGAAGGCTTATTGGACATCGCCGATTACGAAGGCGATATCGAGATGGGTGTTCGCAACGGTCGTCCGATGGTGCAGATCATCGCTGATGACGATACGGATATCAAGCATCTCATTGGTTGCAATGGTGAAGTGGTCGATGCTTTGCAGCAGCTTACCCGGCTTGCTGTTCAGCAGAAGACCGGCGAACGCTCGCATCTGATTGTTGATGTTGACGGGTTCCTGAAGCGTAAGCGTCAGCGTCTTCGTGACATTGCACTTGATGCCATTGATGAAGTGCATGACACCGGTGAGCCCGTTGATTTGAAACCGATGAATTCGTTCGAGCGCAAGGTCATTCATGATGTGGTTCGCGAGGAGGGGCTGAAATCTCGTTCTCACGGTGAAGAGCCGCGTCGCTATGTCACCATCTACATGAAGAGCAACGCCGATGAAGGTAGCGAAGAGTGAGCGATATTGTTTCACGTGAAACATCTGGTGATGAGCTGGATGATTCAGCAATAGTTCGTGAGGCATTGGGCGAAGCATACGACAAGCTCGAAGTGTTTCACGTGAAACTATCCCGCGAGGGTGAGCTGCGTGGATTGATAGGCCCACGCGACATATCCATCATCTGGGAACGTCATATCCTCAACTCCGCCGCATGCGTCCCGTTCATTCGGGAAGTCACCGATCGAAGCAAGGCAAAGACCATTGCCGATGTTGGCAGTGGCGGCGGTTTCCCTGGAATCGTTGCGGCAGCATGCATGCCGGATTGTGCGTTTACACTCATTGAGCCCATGGAACGTCGTGTCGAATGGTTGCAAGAGTGCGTGGATGACATGGACCTGCAGAATGTTACGATTATTCGCGCACGTTCCGACGAGGTCATCGATCGTATCAAGCACCACGAAGATGAATTGAAACCATTCTCTGTAGTGACCTGTCGAGCAGTGGCGCCAATGACCAAGCTTGCCGGTTGGACGTTGCCTCTGCTTCGCCCTCAAGGTCGACTGGTCGCATTGAAAGGCCGTTCGGCGCAGGCTGAGATTGAAAAGGCGAAGCATCAAATTTCCCATGCCGGGGGAGTGCGTGCTCGTGTCGTTGAAGCTCCAGTAGCTCCCGGTCTCGAATCCACGCACGTCGTTCTCGTAGACAAGCGCTAATTATCGTGTGGCTCCCATGGGTGGGAGTCACACGATAATCCCATGCCCCCGCTGATGGGAATCGTAATTCTGCTTCCGCTGTCGGAGGTTGGATTGCGGGGCGAGATGGACGATATCCATTGCCTTTGATCGCATAAACAATGCTGTTATATCTTCATCGACATCGCTGACTGTCCGAAGATTGTTTCACGTGAAACAATGGATGTCAAACACGAAAGCGATGGTTTCGCAAGAATGGAGTTATCCACAATTTCAAACAGTGCACAAAGTTATCCACATTATTTGCGACATGTAATCCACATTAGGAAAATGGCGGAAATAAACGGTTTATCTAGTGTTGATCGAAGTGTTCACACACTAATGCACTATACTTATCCACAGTTATCCACATTGCTGTGCACAACTTGAGATGTCCATACGACTAGGAAAAATTAGATGTTGTTCGTTTTTTAGGAGGGACTATGACATCCAATGATTCACAGGAATCCTCTGCGATTCCTGCCATGGAATCTGCTTCTGAAACGGTCAGAAGGATTTTCGGGAATGATGGTTCCTCTTTGGGCGCCGAGATTGCAGATGAGGCGTCACGCTATGAACGCCTGAATGCCGCATTGTTCCCCCTGCCATCGAGAACCCGATGCCTGGCCGTCGCCAACCAGAAAGGCGGCGTCGGCAAGACGACAACAACGGTGAATATTGCCGCAGCTCTCGCCTCTCATGGAGCTCACGTTCTGGTCATCGATATGGATCCCCAGGGGAACGCCTCTACGGCATGCGGTGTTCCTCACGGCACCAGCGATCCTTCGGTATATGACGTTCTTGAAGGACGAATGACAATCGGAGAGGTACTGAAAACCTGTCCTGATATCCCAGGGCTCGATGTGGTTCCCGCTTCCATTGAACTTTCGGGTGCGGAACTGGAAGTGGCGGATCTGCCGAATCGCAACAATCTGCTGAAGGAAGCCGTCGAATCATTCCTGCAGGATCCGAACAATCATTATGACTATGTTCTGGTCGATTGCCCGCCGAGTCTTGGCCTGTTGGTCATCAACTCTATGTGTGCGGTGTCTGAGATGTTGATTCCGATCCAAGCTGAATACTATGCCTTGGAAGGGCTTGGTCAACTTATCAATACCATAGGATTGGTGCAGGAGCACTATAACCCTAATTTGACTGTGTCGACTATGCTGGTCACTATGTTTGATAAACGAACATTGCTCAGCAGGGAAGTGTTCTCAGAGGTGAAGAGTCACTATCCGAGTATCGTTCTGGATACGACGATTCCACGTACGGTAAAAATATCCGAGGCTCCAAGTTTCGGAAAGACAGTCATCAGCTATGACCCGCGTGGAATGGGAGCGAGTGCCTATGGCGAAGCGGCCTTGGAAATCGCCCGTCGATCGCCTTCGGTGCTGGCTGCAATTGACGCGAAGAGGGGAGAGTAACCCATGACCTCAAAATCACGTTTGGGTAAAGGATTGGGTGCGCTGTTCCCCGCACTTCCCGGTGAGTCGAAAACAGCTCATGCGGAACAGCAGCAATTGGGTGTTGATCTTGAATCCGAGGAGACGACAGCCAACAAGAAAGCCCCTCAAGAGAAAGCTGCGGCTGCACCAGAGAAGGTCGAATCCCATAAGAGCGGTACTGAACAACACAGTGAGTCTACCGCTCCGGTTCGTCTTGGCGAAATCAAGCGTAAGACCATTCCGGCCATGAAGGATTCCATTCCTGCCGTACACAAGTCCACAACGGTGGAGAAGCCCAAGAGCGGCAAGCGCGTTGCCATGCCCGGTATCAGTGATATGGCACACCCCAGTGACATGTTTTTCGGAGCAACAGCACAGGGGACGAGCGATTCCAAGAAAACGCAGCCGGCTCAGCGTTCCGAGAGCACAAAGGCATCCGGCAAGGAAAAGGATAATAAGGAAACTCCAGAATTGAAGCCTGTCGAGGGTGGCTATCTGCTGGATATTCCTGTCAGCTCCATCGTTCCGAATGCGCAGCAGCCGCGCAGCGTCTTTGATGAGGAAGAGCTGAATGAGTTGGCCGCGTCCATCAAGGAAGTCGGCGTATTGCAGCCGATCGTGGTTCGCAAGCGTCAGGCTGGGGAGTCCAGCAAGAGTGATGTTTCACGTGAAACATCGCAGAGATACGAGCTCATTATGGGCGAGCGTCGCTGGCGTGCATCACAACTTGCACAACTAAAGACGATTCCGGCGATTGTCAAAACCACATCAGATGACGAGATGCTGCGTGATGCACTGCTGGAGAACCTTCATCGCGTCGCACTGAATCCTCTGGAAGAGGCGGCGGCATATCAGCAGATGATTGATGACTTCGGCCTGACTCAGGCTGAACTATCCAAGTCGATCTCGAAATCGCGACCGCAAATCGCGAACACATTGCGTCTGCTGAATCTTCCTGCGTCCGTGCAGAAGAAAGTTGCCGCAGGCGTACTGTCCGCAGGGCATGCGCGAGCTCTTCTTGGTTTGAATGACGAAAGTGAAATCGACAAGCTGGCCACTCGAATCATAGGGGAGGGGCTTTCGGTTCGCAGCACCGAGGAAATCGTGGCGCTGAAGAACGCAGAAAGCAACGTGCCCAAGAAGGTAAGGCCGACGAAGAACAATCCTTGGGCCGGTTCTCCGATTGTCAACAACCTTGAAAATCATTTTGACACCAAAGTGTCCATCAAGGGTACGCAAAAGCACGGTCGAATCGAAATCGTGTTTTCCTCCCCTGAGGATATGGAACGCATCCTCAGCATGCTGATTCCCACGGCAGTCGAGGGCGCGGCGGCAAAATGGGTGTGAGGTTGCGAGCCACACAACGGTGTGAGCCGCCATCATCACACAACGGGAAACAACGGTCATGCCGTTCATGAGCTGTATGATCTGGTCTGCCGAGAGGTATTCATTGCCTCTCCGGCAGAACGCGTATAAAGCAACTGTCGTGGCATTTGCAGTCAGAGGACTAATGCAATGAACCGCACGTATAACTGTCCTATTGCATGCACCTGAAAATTCATTACCGAAAACTCTGTTGAGCAATATGAGTTGAAATCGGTCCAGTACAATGCGCTAGATTTGAGCGGATTGTCGTTCTGATGCGATTCTCCGGCGCTGGTAAGCGTCCGCAGCGCTATTTCGGTCAGTCTGTCGTTTCGTTTGTGATTACTGACAATGCAAGCAATATTTGTGTAGCTCAACCCGCCGGTGAAGCAATATCATCGTCTGTGATGAGGTTTGATTTCGCCGACAGGTCGAGCTGTGCTGTTGGATCAGTGCAGTGAGGCCAGGTAGGATTGTGCGTCCAGCGCGGCGCGGCATCCCATGCCTGCGGCACTGATGGCCTGACGGTACACCCGGTCAACGCAGTCACCGGCGGCGAACACTCCAGGCACGGAAGTATGCGTTCCGGCACCGGAGACCAGAATGTACCCGTCGTCATCCATATCCACGGAACCCTTCGCAAAACGCGTGGCCGGTTCATGGCCGATCGCCACGAAGATGCCCTCGGCGGGCAACGTGCCCGTCTCGCCTGTCACGGTGTCGCGAATGTCCACAAAGCCGGCGGAATCATCTGCGGTTTCAGCCTTTGCCGACAGGGAAATGCCGGTCGAAGAGGGAGCATTCAATGCCGATCCGGAGACATTCAGCATCGGAGTCGTCTTCAACGAGAGAAGATTTCCGGTGTTCTGCGCTGCGGGTGCCGCAGCGGTTACCGCATCAGCGCCTGTCTGCTCGCCGGCGGCGTTTTTCTGCCCGCGAATGGCTGTCGCCACCGTATTCATTTTCACGGTGATCTTGGGATTGTTCAGCACGCGCTCGACCATGATCTTGGAGGCGCGGAACTGGTCGCGGCGGTGCAACACGGTCACCGAAGAGCCGAAACGAGTCAGGAACAGTGCCTCTTCGAGCGCGCTGTCTCCTCCGCCCACCACGACGATGGGCTTGTCCTTGAAGAAGAAACCATCGCAGGTGGCGCAATACGATACGCCGTGACCGGAATACTCGGCCTCGCCGGGAATGCCGAGCTTGCGGTACTGTGAACCGGTGGTGATGATGACGGCATCGGCGTGATATTGGCTTCCATCGCTGCACGTGACGGTCTTGGGGGAGGAGCTGAAATCGACGCTCGTCACATCGAGATATTCGATGGATGCGCCGAAAGACTCCGCCTGATCGCGCATGCGATCCATCAGTTCCGGTCCGAGAATGCCGTCAGGGAAACCGGGGTAATTCTCCACGGTGGTGGTGTTGACCAGCTGACCGCCCGGCGTGAGCTCACCCGCAAGAATGGTCGGGCGATACCCGGCGCGTGCGAGGTAGATTGCGGCCGTATATCCGGCAGGGCCGGAACCGATGATGATGGTTGAAAGTTCAGTCATGTCCCTTACGATAGCGAGTTGACCTGACCTCGTCCAGCGGTGGGTGAACAACGACATGGATTCGCCTCGAATGCCGATTGGTCGCTTTCAGATTGCGAAACAGGCATGCCGTGTTTATGGAAACCGGAGGAGCTAATATGAGCACGATACGGGCCCACAGCATAAGTCCACAGCGTGAGTCACCGCGTACGATGAAACACCCCTCCTACCCGTGAGTAGAAGGGGTGTCTATGAGAACTTCTGCGTCGCCTACAGAACGCGGATGTACACGATGTCGGATTGTGCCGCAGAGTTCTTTGACGTGGAGTTCTGTGTGGTCGAGTTGCCGAACGGGACGTTATCGATGTCGGTCTTGTTCGGCCAATCCTGATTGTCGGATCCGCCACCGTGGTTGTCTCCGTTCAGGATGAACCATGCGGCGACCAATCCCACCACCAGCAGAACCAGCGCGACGACGATGGCGATGACCTTGATCTTGAGCTGCCCCCAGAGTGGCTGGTCAGGCAGGTCCTCCTCGATATTGCGTCCGACATTCGCTGCGTTGACATCGTGCACCTGCTGGGGCGCGAAGCTCGGCGGCATGATCTGGGCCATAGGCGGCAGCTGATCTACCGAAGTACCATCAGTGCCTAGCAGCGGAACGGTGACCGTGGGGTCAAAGGCGTCGGATTGGGCACGCTGCGCCGGTGTCTGCACACCCGGCACATTCGCACCCGGAGCCGCCGCAGGACGGCCGCCAGACATGTTCCGCAGGGCATCGCGGCTGATTGGTGCCGTCATCCGCGTACGCGACTTCGATGATCCGGGGATGGCTGCTCCATTGGCTCCGGGCGCCGATGCCGACACTGCGAATGACGGGGGCATTACGGCGTCGCCCGACGCCGCAGCCTTGGCGGATCTGGCGGCAAGAGCGGCCAATGATTCCGACATATGCGCGCGCGGCTGCGGCATGGCATTCGTGGCAATGGGCTGAGCCGCATGGGTCGTGGGATGGCTTCCAGCCACGGTTTGCTCGCCTTCAGACACCTGCGCCTCACCGGACTGCGGCAACGGCGGGATGCTGCCGGCGTGGGTGCGCTCATTGTCGTTCTCTTCCGGCAGCGGAACATTCGGCATATTGGCCACGATGCTCTGTATCTCACCGGTTGCACCGGTCGTCCGGGGTTTGCCGGTACCGCCCGCAACACCAGACGCACCAGCAGCGTTTGCCGGTACGTTCACGCCGTTGCCGGACTGTGCCTTCGTCGCGCCAGCAGCGGACCTACGCGGCTTGGCGGCGGGCGGGAACGATGCCGGCAGCGGTGCATACACCGGCATCGGCTGCTCAATCGCGGTCTCTTCCGCAGTGGATGTCGTCACCGGCGACTCCGGCTCCCCGTCCTTGCGCAAGGAGCCCATAAGCTGACCGACCTTCGATTGCAGGGAGGCCAGGGTCTTCGACGGCTCGGCGGTATCCGGTTCGAACAATTCCGCTTCGGGGATGACCGGCTGATCGGCCGAGGGTGGATCTCCGGGCAGCTGAGCCAGGAACGCCTGCTGTGCGAGACGCTGCTCGTTGACGAACCTGGCCTCGGCGCCGGCTGCCAGTCCCGCCTCGGAAATCGACAATTCCGGCAGCTTCGTCGAGGTAACCAGCCCATCCGGCAGTTCCACGATCTTGTCATCGCTCGTGTCACGCAACGCCACCATGCTGATCGAGGCGCTGCCACTGACCGACGGCAATATGATGTCACGATCCGACAGGTTACTGAATGGCTCCCACGCGCCCAGCAGCGCGCTCAGCTCGGCCAGCGTTGCCATCGGCACGATGATTTCCCCATCTTCGGTGTGCAGGGCCAGTCCACGCTTGCAGATCACGCGGAATTCCGTGGGAACGTCGGCGGGCAGCATATTCAGGTCGAACGTCGTGTTCGCGCCTGAAGGCGTCTTGGTCAGCAGCGCGTACAGCAGTGCGGCCAGCTGTCGCGTCGCCATCTGCTCATACGACATCACATCGCCGTCGATGCCGCTGCAGATATCGGCCAATGCGGCGGCGACGGGAGTGTCGGCGAACTGCACGCCATTGACGCTCACGCGAATGGTATCGGTGCTCAGCGCGGTATGGGTCAGCCCCGTGTCCAACAGCTCCTGAACCGCCTGGGTGCATTGTCCCACGATCGATCGAATCGCGTCGTAGCTGAGGAACGAGGAAGACGAACGCTTCATGTATTCCGCCAGCGCCAGACCGGAGTCCGGCTCGGTGATCACCACCGCGGCATCGCCGACGTGCTGCAGCTGCAGCACCGGCGTGCAGTACCGGCTGTTGGCCAGCGCGAGCGTGGAAGCCGCCTCGTTGATCTGCGGCAGAACGGATGTGTCGGTGATGATGAACAGCTGGCAGGACTGCGCCAGCATGCGGTCATTGGCTATCCATGCGCTCAATCCGTCACTTTCGCGCAGCGAAGAAACGAGAGTGTAGCGACCGATGACGGTATCTCCCAATTGAGGCTTCATAGTAGTTGTTTCTCCGTGCTCTGCTGTCATGCGCTGAGATAGTGGTGATGCTGACATTCTAGCCGTGGGGATGGTCGGCTGTGCAGCCGCGACGGACGCGGCTTGACGAGTGGAATGATGCGGCGTTGGCAGTATGGTGGGAATTCGCGGCTGGGCGTTGTTGCCGGCCGCGATACCTGCCGCTGCACCGGCTGCGTTTGCCGCGACGTTCGGCAGTACGACGGACTTGATGGACGGGCGTTGGCCCTTACGGTTGACCGTCGGCGCGAAGCTGGGCGGAAGGTTGTCGGACGGAATCCCCCTGGGTTGGTCCTGAACCGGCTGGTCCTGAACCGGCCGTTCGAGATCGGTCACAGTTTCAGCGGCCCGTTCCGCAGAACCGTCATTCTCCGAGGTTCCATCGTCACCCAGCGAATAATCATCGTAATGATTATCATTCTCCGCAATTGCCGTGGTACCCTCTTCGACCTCCGCGTTTTGTGCCTGAGCTTCCTCGGTCTCCGACTCAGCCGGTATCGATACCGATGTCGCAGTGGAAGTCCTACGCAACAGCCGTGCCTTCATGGTGACGATCAGGCTGGAGAACTCCTCCATGCGCATCAGCCATAGCAGCCCGGCATACGCGGCCGTCACCACAATCGTCAGAATCGCGCATATGACGATGGATTGCCACCAGCTCATATGTCCGTTGACGCTGGAAACCTTCGCGCCGACCAAACGCGTGACCAGCGGGTTGAGGAATAGTCCGCACGCGCATGCCGCCGCACCGGCAATCAGGGCCTTGACATGCATGATGATGATGCGCTTGCCGTCGATCCGCCCGCCGAATCGTCTGCGCAACAGCCAGAACACCCATGGGAACGTGATGATATATGACAGGCTCAGCGACAGAGCCACCATGAGCGTCCAATATTTCGGCGGCGCGAAACGCAGCGAGGTCAGCAGAAGCAGCAACTGCACGGCGTTGTCGGCCGCCGCGAACAGGAACGGGCTGCGGCCGTCCTCATACGCGTAGAAGGCGCGCTGCACCAGCAGGAACGCACTGGTGGGCACCAATCCCACCAGCAGGCCGATCAGAGGCCCGGATATCAGAATCGCCCCATGCACATTCGTGGACGGAATCAGCGCCTTCACCAGCGGCACCGGCATGGCAATCATGACCGCGGTGAAGAAGAACATCGCAAGACCGGTGGATCGCAGGGATGAGCTGAGGTCGGCGCGGGCATCCCCGATACGATGCTCGCTGATCGCGCGGGACATGCGCGGGAACACCGCGGTCGTGATGGACACGGCGATGATCGAATAGGGAAGAACGTATATCGTGTACGCGTACTGATAGCTCGCGTTGCCCGCGATGCCGTACAAATCGCCGCCGGCGGTCGGGGCGCCGGTATTGACACGCGAATTGACGATGCCCATCAGCTGGTTGAGCAGCACCATGGCGATGCTCCACACCGCCACCTGGCCCATGGAACGCAATCCCAGCCCATGCAGTCCCCAGCGAGGCCGGTAGTGGATGCCGCAACGCAGCAAAGGAATGAACAGCACCAGGGCCTGGAACGCCACGCCGGCCGTCCAGGCACCCGCGGTCAGGGCTATCTTGCCGGATGTCCAGAACGACATCGGCTGCCGTCCCGCGTTGCCGAACAGCATGATGAACGCGCCGAAACCGATGCAGCTGATGACGTTGGCGCCCACGGAGCTCCACGCATACGTCGCGAAACGCCCCTTTGCGGCGAGGATCTGCCCCAATACGGTATACAGGCCGTAAAACAGGATCTGGGGCATACACCACAGCGTGAAGGCGTTCGCCAGCGCCCTTTGCGCGGGCGTCCAGCTGGAGTCGAGGTACAGCATCGTCAGCAGTGGCGTGCCGGACGCCATCAGCAGTGTGATGGCCAGCAGCAGCGCGATGGACAAGGTGATGAGCTTGCTGAGTCGCTCATCCGCGTCCTTCTGCTTGAGCGTGCGCACGATCTGCGGCACGAGCACCGCGTTGAACACGCCGGTGGACAGCAGGTTGAAGATCACCTGCGGTATCTGCGCGCCGGCCTGATACGCGTTGGCTGCGATACCGGTGGTACCGAGCGCGCCGACGAGGAAGATGGTGCGGATCTGGCCGGTCACACGTGACGCGGCCGTGCCGCACGCCATGATCAGCGAATTGCGTCCTACCGTGGTGCTCATTCGTCGGGGTCCTTCTTTCGATGGAATTGGCGCCAGAGGCCGACCAGGCCGAGCAGCAGCGAGAAGCCGATGATGATGAATCCGGTCATGTCGCTGATGCGCAGCACGCTGGTGATGTCGGTGTTCTGTGCGGAACCGAACGTGTCGCCGTTGCGGTCCAGCAATGTGATGTGGGCTGTGGCGTGGCCGGAAGTGGCGACGCGGATGGCGAACGTGACCTGCGCCTCGCTGTTCGCCGGTATGGTGGCCTCAGTGAACCGCGATGTGACGATTTCCATGGAGTCGGTGAGGGATGAGACCTTCACCCGTACCGGATACGGATGGTTGTTCCTGACGGTGACGGGCATTTTGGCCGTTTCGCTGACGACGGTGATGGAGTCGGTCGGCGTGATGGATACGCCGCCGAACATGCCTCCGCCGAGCCGTTTGGCGCCGTCGACCAGACTGTCGATGTTGCGCGGCGCGGACGAGAGCGCATGCAGTGCCAGCGTGCTCTGTGCGGCCTTGATCTTGCGGATCCAGGACGCGGATGCCTTATGGTCGGTGAGGACCGACGTGGCGAAGCGGTTGATGTCGTTGCGGCTTTCGGCCAGCGATTCCAGCGCGGACGTGACCGATCGGGTGTTCCGCTCGCTTAAATGACTGTCTTGGGGGACGATTTGCAGCGCCTTGTCGCCGGTCCGATAGGCGTCTGCGTCAATGAGATCATTCAGGTCGGTGAGTTGCAGCCATGAGGACTGTTCGACCGCGGTCATCAGCGTGTCGATGAACGCCGCCGACATATTAGTGCCGAAGCAGACCAGCAAGTTGCGGTTCATCGCCGCATACGGCTGCTCCATCTGATAGAAGGCGCTCTGCGCGACGAACCGCGCGATGCGTCCCGCGTTACTGGTCTCGCCGTCCGCATCACTGCTGGTGGGCTTGCCTTTGGCGAGGTCGCCGAGTTCCTTCTGCTCGCTCAGCACCGTGATGTCGCCGGCCGAGGTGGGGATTGTGTATGTGCCTGTGTGCACGGTGGCCGTGGTGCTGGAGTCGAAGTCGTGACCGGCGATGACGTACTGGTATCCCTGCTTCCTGGCCGTGGAGAGCGCCTGCCGGGTCCAATCGCCCTTGCCTTGCCAGGCGATGGGCAGGGAATTGGATGATGCCGGTGCCGCGGCCAGTGCGGATCGTGCGTTCCATGCGCCGGTGCCGACGCCGGCCTGTTCGTACGACCGGACGTTGTTGATCGCGGCATAGGCGGTGATGTCGAATCCGGCCGGCTGCATGACGGCATCGATGCGTTGCCCGGTGTCGGAAGCCAATGCCGTCGGATCGGCTATGGTCTGCAGATCGCTGTGCTTGCCGATGAGGGAGAGTTTGGCGGCGAGTGCATCATTGTCGTGCGGGGTGAGCACTGATGATTGCGTCGCCGCGGTGTTTTCGGTGTCGTCGGTATTGTTGCCGGAGCCGTCGTCTGTGCTGCCATCCGTGCCGCCGCCACCTGATTGTGTAGATTTTGTGTCGGATCCATCGTCGTTGTCATACACCACGAGCTGGTCGATGGCGTTCTTGTCGGCCTGCTGGCCGGTGTTCATCAACGGCATGACCATGGTGATGGCCATCGGCGGGGTCTGTGCGTTGCGCAATCCCTGGGATGATCTGGTCAGGAAGCTGTGCAGGCGAATCGGCTTGGTGTTCGGATCGACGGTACGGTCCGACCCGGATGACCCGTCAGAAGAGCCCGTGGATTGAGAGTCGGTCGCCTGGGTCGCCTGATAGGTGACCAGCAGCGGTTTCGGCCCCCACATCTGCAACGCCTTCAACGCATCGCTGTCGGCCGCCGCGTCGATCTTCACGGAAACCTTCTTGTTCGCCGCGATGGACGGCACCGTGACCGTGCCGAGAACGGTGCGCACCGGAATCGATACGTCCCCGGTCGCCCAATGCTGGATGTCAGTGCGCGATACGAACGTATATGACGGGTTGTAGGCCACGGTCACCAGGCCCGGTGACGTCGCGGCATACGTGGGATTGGAGATGCTGATGGTGATGTGGTAGCCGGATGTGTCGGTGACCACGGGCGTCGATTCGGTGATCGACAAGGCGGTCGTCTGCGTGGCCGTGTCCGTCTCGTCATCCGCCATCGCCATATGTGCCGGGCCGGCCGGTACCATGCGGCCTGCGAACAGCATCGCGCATGTCAGCAACATGATGGTAAAGAAGCGCCATAGGCGTGTCGTTCGGTGAGATAACGATGGCACGGCCTGACCGTGCTCGGGGCTGTTCGCGATCATCCCTGCTTCATTTTCCTTGCGTAGAGCCAAGCGATCTTGCGTTCATTAGGATAGCTGAGAACGTCATCCAAATCATCGAAATCCACCCAGATGGCGTCTTCGGCTTCATGATCCGGATCGCCCTCCACCGTCAGGTCGCCGCCGATCTGGCGCAGCGCGAAATGATGCACGAGCTTATGCACGCGCTGGCTGGTACCGGTGAACCAATAGTCGATGGTGGCAATGGACTCGACCACCTCACCCAGAATGCCGGTCTCCTCGTGCACCTCGCGCACGGCGGTCTGCTGCGGCGTCTCGCCCTTTTCGATATGGCCCTTGGGAAGGCACCATTCGAGATGGCCGTTGCGGGAGTGTCGCGCGATGATGGCCACACGGCCGCGCTCGTCGAACACCAGGCCGCCGGCCGAGTATTCGCGCACCACCGGGAGCTCCTGAGCGTCCAGCGACGCGAATGTGGTCGGCCCGTCGCCCGCCCGTCGCTGCGGCATCATCGCAGGTGTGGGAAAGCGTGGTTCCGGTGGCCTGACAACGGTTTTCGGCGTGCGCGGAGCCTCGGACGTATAGAGCAACGTATCGGGTTCGAGCGGATTTTGGGTATGGTCGCCCGCAGCATGCGCAAGCATGCGCGCGAGGTCTGCGGGCGTAATCATGACTTCCACCTTACTCAATACCGTGTGCAGGTGGGGTAACGGTATGCTTGAATACGCATAAAAGCGGTAATACTTTATGGAAAGGCCTCGTGTGAATTTCGAAGTTTGGCCGGAAGCCATTGAACTTGGACACCTGTTCGCGGCTCGCGGGTACGAGCTGGCGTTGGTGGGCGGCCCCGTGCGTGACCTGTTGCTGCACCGGCGTTCCCACGACCTCGATTTCTGCACGTCGGCCCATCCCGACGAGTTCGAGCCGATCCTGCGTCATTGGGGACGTGACGGTTTCTGGGATATGGGCCGCAAATTCGGCACTTTGGGTGCGATGCGCCGGCGCGAGGACGGCACCGAAGTCAAGGTGGAGATCACTACGTACCGGTCCGACACGTACGATCCCGAATCCCGCAAGCCCGAAGTCAGCTACGGCGATTCGCTCGAAGGCGATCTGTCCCGCCGTGATTTCACCGTGAACGCCATGGCGCTGCGCGTGCCGCAGCTGGAGTTCGTGGACCCGTTCGGCGGCGCCAGCGATTTGGCTAAAGGCGTATTGCGCACGCCGGTGGATCCGTATCAGTCCTTCGACGACGACCCGCTGCGCATGATGCGTGCCGTGCGTTTCGTCGCACAGCTCGGGTTCAGCATCGCCCCCGACACGGCTGCCGCCATCAGCGACATGACCGATCGCATCGACATCGTATCCGCTGAACGGGTGCGTGACGAGCTCACGAAGCTGCTGCTGTCCGATCGTCCGAGGGCGGGTGTCGAAGCGCTGGTCGAATCAGGTCTCGCCGATATCGTATTCCCGGAAATTCCCGCCCTGCAGCTGGAAATCGACGAGCACCACCGCCACAAGGACGTGTTCGAGCACACGATGATTGTGCTCGATCGCGCCATAGCGCTGGAGACCGGGCCGGAAGGCCCCGTGCCCGCTCCCGACCTGACGCTTCGCCTGGCCGCGCTGACCCATGACATCGGCAAGCCGAAAACACGCCGGTTCGAGCCCGGCGGCAAGGTCAGCTTCCATCATCACGATGCGGTCGGCGCGAAAATGACGCGCAAACGGCTCAAGGCGCTGCGGTTCGACCATCATCTCGTCGAGGATGTCAGCGAGTTAGTGAACCTGCATCTGCGGTTCCACGGGTATGTCGAAGAACCATGGACCGATTCCGCCGTGCGACGCTACGTCAAGGACGCCGGTCCGCTGTATGAGCGGCTGAACCGGCTGACCCGCGCCGACGCGACCACTCAGAACCGTCGTAAGGCGATGGTGTTCTCGTCCGCCATGGACGAGATGGAGCAGCGCGTGCGCGATCTCAAGGAGAAAGAGGACTTCGATGCCATCCGGCCGGATATCGACGGCAATGAGATCATGACCATCCTCGGCATCGCTCCCGGCCCGGAGGTCGGCCGCGCATACAAGCACATGCTGGAATACCGGCTCGATAACGGTCCGGTCGACCATGACACCGCGGTGGCCGAGCTCAAGCGGTGGCACGCGTCGCTGTAAACGTGCCCAAGAAACGGTTCGGCGGCTGTCCGCGTAAGGCAGGCAGCCGCCGAATATCGGGGGTTTCAGGCCGTCATGACGATGCTGGCCGTCATTCCACCTCTTCATGATCGAGGGCCTTGGGCAAGGTGCCCATTGACTGGACGGGCACGCATCCCTCGAAGTTTTCGATGGCGGTGTCGCCGCTCGGCAGGCTGTCCTTGTTGGCCAGATCGTTGAACGAGGCGCCGAGCACCACGTCAATCAGCTTGTCGTCGCGGTCATCCATCACCATCACCGCGTCCGTGAAGTTCGTGTTTAGCGTGTACGCCTCGTTGATGGCGTTCTTGCCGAAATAGATTGTGGTGCGCTCGACCTTCTTGCCCTTGTAATTGTCCCAGCCGGTGACCTTGAACTGGCGGTTCGACAGCGCTGTGCTGACGGCCTTCGCGAAACCGACGAATTTGGTGCCGTTCAGCACGCGCACCTTGACGTTCGCATAGTTGGAATATGTCTGGTTCTTGCCGTTGGCGTCCTTGGTCGAGCAGGGCACGCGCACGCCGTAATTCGGCTTGACTGCGGACGTGGCCGTTATGCCCAGACCCCCGACATGGAAATAGAACAGCGCCGACACGACCAGGGCGACGGCAAGCACCGCGCCGACACAGGAGAATACGATCTGCTGGCGGCGGCGAATGTAACGCTTGCGTTCCGCGCGTTCGTCATAAGGCTGAGTCATGGGTCCGTCCTTTTCTTACGAGACTGGTACACAGATTAGCGTCACTGTCTGACGCGATAAGACAGGGATGGCAGGATGGTTATGACCGGTCTCGCCGGCGCCTGCGCAGCGATGATGCGATCCACCGTGGCGGATTGCTCCCATGCGGTGCGAACGCGGCGGGCGACGGCATCGTCCGGTACGAACGCGATGACCGATGGGCCGGAGCCGGAAACGAATGACCGGGATGCCCCGGCGGCCAGGGCGGCTTCGATGGCTTCGCCGCTGCGGGGGTGCAAGGCGACCGCGGCGCGCTGCAGATGGTTGTCGTCGCCGTCTCCCGCGCCCATCTTGTCGAAGGTCGAGTAGACATTCGGCGTGCTCAGTTGCGCATGGTACGCTCCCACCAGCAATTGGCCGGCGAATCCGCGGTCTCGCAGCGTCTGAACGCACGATGAATCATCCTCCAGCGGGATGATCCGCTCGCCGAAACCGGTGCCATGCGCATATCCGCCCTCCAGGCAGAAGGGCATATCGGCGCCGAGCGTGGCGGCGATGTCACGCAGCCGTTCAATCGGCCAGTGCAGTCCCCACAGGGTGTTCACGGCGAGCAATGTCGCCGCCGCGTCGGCGGATCCGCCGCCCAATCCGGCGCCGACGGGAATGTGCTTGTCCACATGCAGCGCCACGTCCGGCTCCCGCCCCGCGGCCCTGGCGATCGCGAACAACGCAAGCACCGCATGGTTGCGGCGCATGTCGCTGCCGCTCGATGCCAGATCACCCAGATGCTCGCCGCTCAGTTCGAGCGAGAACCCGCTGCCGGGGGTCTTGGCGGTCGCCGTCACCACGTCGTTGACGCCGATGGCGCAATATATCGTGTCCAGCGCGTGCCGTCCGCCCCATTCCTCATGGGCGGGCCCTACGTGCAACGTCAGATTGGTTTTCGCGGGAACCGTGACCTCCACCGAGTGCAGCGGCCCGGCCGGTGTCGTTTCCGCGGCTGCGACATGACGGCGGATGGGCCAATGCGCGGGGACGCTTGGCGAACACCGCACCTGACCCGGTGTCGCTGACCGTACATTGTCCATTGCTGTGGCGCTCATGATGATGCCTGCCCCTGTTCATGCTGCGATTGCCTCAGCGCCGTCGCCAGAGCGGCGAATTCGTCGATGGTCAGCGTCTCGCCGCGGCGTGCCGGGTTGATGCCCGCCGTGTGGAACACTTCATCGGGCACCATGCGCTTGAGTGCGGCATGCAGCGTTTTGCGACGCTGGCTGAAGGCCGCGTCGACCAACTGGAACGTCAGCTGGCGCAACTGGGGGTCGCGCGGGCCCGCATGCGACTGGACACGGGTGAACCCGGCCAGGGCCGAATCCACGTTCGGCGCTGGCCAGAATACATGACGCCCGATGTTGCCCACGCGTTCCGCCGAGCCGTACCACGCCAGCTTCACGCTGGGCGCGCCGTAAATCTTCGAGCCGGGAGTGGCGGTCAGACGGTCCGCGACTTCTTTCTGCACCATCACCACGAAGGACGTCAGCATGTCGAAGCGTTCCAGCAGCGTCAGGATGATCGGCGTGGCCACATTGTACGGAAGGTTCGCCACCAGGGTGAACGGTTCGTCGCCGCTGAACTCGGGGAGGTCCGCCGACGTGAGGGCCAGCGCGTCCTTGTTGATGACCGTGAGGCGGTTCCTCGCATCCGGCATGTATGTGTCGATGGTATGCGGCAGCCGTTGCGCGACCGGCGGGTCGATCTCGACCGCGGTCATCGTGGCGCCGGTTTCCAGGATGGCCAGTGTCAGCGACCCCAATCCGGGGCCGACTTCCAGCACCCGCGTATCGGCGGTGACCGCGGCCTCGCGCACGATGCGGCGCACTGTTCCGGGATCGATGACGAAGTTCTGGCCGAATTTCTTGGTCGGGCTGATGCCGGCTTCGGCTGCTATGTGACGGATGTCGGCCGCGCCGAGCAGTCGCCCGGCGACTGCGGGTTTCTCGGCGGCTGCGGATGCTCCGGAAGGTGCAGGGGATGGATTCATGTCAGTCATAACGCTCGCTATCAGTACCAGCCGATTTGTTCGGAGCGTTCCCATGCCTTGGACGGGCTGCCATACCGTTGGGCGATATACGCCAGCCCCCAGTCGATCTGCACAGCGCCGTCGTCACGGTAATTTGCGCCGAACTCGGCCATTTTGCTCGCAGGCAGCGACTGCGGGATTCCGTAGGCGCCGGTCTTCGCGTTCTCGGCGTACCACAGCCATCTGGATTCGCGGGTCCACAGCTTGTCGAGGCATGTCCAGTCGTAGCTGGTCCAGCCGCGCTGTGCGGCCGCGCCGGATGCGTAGGCTTTGGCCTGCGCGGCGGTCGGGTGCCATAGGCGTCCCTGCGAGCTGCTGCCGGAGTTGCCGGAGTTGCCGGAGTTGCCGTTGTTGCCGGAGTTGCCGGAGTTTCCCGAGTTTCCCGAGTTTCCCGAGTTGCCGCTATTGCCTGAGTTCCCTGAGTTCCCGGAATTGCCGTTGTTGCCCGAATTCCCGTTGTTCTTGTCGTTGTTTTTGTCATTGTTCGACGTATCATCCGACTTGTTTGCGCCGGACGTGCTGCCGTTCGAGGAGTTGCCATCCGACTTGCCGGCGTTGTCGCTGCCTTTATCGGCTTGCCCCTTGCTGGTGTCGGAAGGTGCGGCGACATTCTCAGGGCCTACGGCGACGATGGTGTCGAGGGAGATTTTGGTGGTCGTCTCCGAAATCAGCGTTCGAGTCTCTGCGATGCCATCGACATACGTGACGTTATAGACCTGCTTCTTCTCGCCGTCTTCCCCCTGTTGGCGGACCACGGATGTTCCTGGCTTCAACGACTTATCAACAATCGTCTGCGAACCATGGGGAATGGCGACGGTCGTCGTCTCCTGCCCGTGGGTGACGCGCTGAACGCGCAGCACGGTCTTGTCTCCGTCCTTCTCGACACTGACGCGGTCTTCCTTGTTGAGGCTGATGCCTTTGGAATCGAGAATCGACGCGGCGGGAAGCTTGCCATTCGGCGCGACCGACGTTTTGCCGTCGGCGATGACCGTCACCGGGCCGGACTCGTTGATGACGAGGCCGCCGGTGAGCTGGCTGTAGATGTTGTCGATGTCCACGGTGACTTTCGCGGCCTCGTTCTCGTTCTGCTGGAAAAACCCGAGCAGCTGGGAGGCGCTGGTCGCCACGGTCCAGAACGGCACGCGCTGTCCGTCGATGCTGATGGTCGTCTGATATGCGCTGCGGACCGTGACCACGTCATGATTGCTGAGGATGTCGCCGCTGGTGGATTGCACCAGATCATGGGATTTGACGTCGACGCCCCGCTCTTCAAGCAGGCGCGTCACGCTCATGGCATACGTGGTGACGGTCTGGGTGTCGCCGTTGATGCTGAGTGCGATGGTCTTGCGTGCGGCGACGCCGAATGCGACCGTTGAGGCAAGAGCCACGGCGACGGCGCAGATCGCCACCCGAATGCGACGCAATCGAACAAAACGTCGTGGTGTCCACCGCCTGGCCATATGTCATCCTTCCATGAGCTACGGCTAGCATTGTAACCAATCACGATGATGCTTCGCTGGGCATCGCACGACCGTCACCCATACTCCCACATTTGGTACTTTTTGCCCTGCCCGAAGGGCTGTCGCGGAGCTACTGGGATGGCCATATATATCAAAATAAAGAAGAAGGGGGCGGGAGAGAAGGGGATTGTCCCGCCCCCCTGTGGGCAGAGCTAATTGGGGGACGCTCTGCCTTCCAGAAGCCATAAGTTGGGGGAAGGCTTCTGGCACTTACACAAGGTAAGACTATATGTAAACACAGCTTACTACATGTCGACCGTGCATCGCACATGACACGCGGTATGCTGTGCCGCGAGCCTCCTGTCGGGATCGAACCGACGACCTGCCGCTTACAAGGCGGCCGCTCTGGCCATCTGAGCTAAGGAGGCGGACCCCATTCGCACAATGCGGACAGGTGTCATCGAACGATTGACCAGCTTACCAGTTTCACCGCGCTGGTCAATTCAGAATGTCGCAAACCCGTGTTGCGGTTCCCTCCGGCCGGGGTCGAAGATCACAGCGCGACACGGGTCTACGTGGGTGTCATCGTTCATTTGCGGGGCATGACGGGTCATTCGTCATTCGCCGGTCGTCAGCGAGATCGGCTTGCCCGATTCGCCGATCGACGGCATCGTGCCCTTCTGGCCGACTTCGTTTTCCTTCAGGCCCAGCGACGCGATGATGCCGGTCTTGTTGTTCATGCCGGCGAGTGACAGCTGGTTGCGATCCCAGTAATTGCCGTTGATGGTGATGGTCGGCGTGCTCATGACGCCCTTGTTCGAACCGGACACCTGCCACAGTTCGGGGCGCTTCGGCGTGTACAGGTTGATGGCATCCATCCATTTCCTGTATTCGCCGTTGAACGCCTTGTCGGCCACGGACTGCGGTACGCCGGCGTCAATCGCCTGCTGCTTGAGCGCCTTGTTCTTGACCGACTTGTATTCGCTGGCCTCACCGGGCTGGAAGTCCTCGGCGTAGATGTTCGAGATGAACTTGAGCAGGTGATCGGGGTTGTCGTCATTGCTGGCGATGTACAGGATGGCGCCGGTGGCGCGGCTGGAATATTCGTCGGTCGAGTATTCGTCCATGAACGACATCGGGTGGATTTCCAGGTTGATCTGGCCCGCGTCCACCAGCGAGATCAGCGTGGGATCGGTCTGGCGGTTGAACTCGCCGCAGCCGGGGCACAGCGGATCCATGTACACGGCGACGGTGGGGGCGCCGGACACCTTCTTGCCATAGCCTTCGCTGGAGATGAGGATGCCGCCCTTGTCGTCGGCCGCCGATGGCTTGGTCTCGACCTTTTGCAGCTGCTGGTATGCCTGCTCCTCGGTGGTGCTCTTCGCCACGTCGTTCTTGTGAATGGCTCCATAGATGGCGAAGCCGGCGATTGCCACCAGCACGACGATGATGGCGACGACCACCGCGCCGATAATGGTTTGCTGCTTGCGCTCCTTGGCCGCTTGCTCCGCCTTCTCCTGCGCCGCCTTCTCTTCGGCGGCGCGACGGCTTGCCCTGGTGTTGCGCTTCGCGTTCTGATTCTTTTGTGCCACAGTTATCCCTTTCCTGCCGGTTTGTTGCCCATAGTAGTAGAAGGGTTCGCTTTTCCGGCGGCGGGTTGCGCCGTTTGCCGCATGATGGAACGTGACAATGGCTACAAACCGGGCATTGCCGTCGCTCGGCATGCAGCTGGGATGGGGATGTTATGCGACGTTGGAGGGCAGCGGCCACCAGTCGATGCCCTGTCCGAGACCGAGCAGCGTGCACGCTGAGAGCGTAATCACCGCCCATGCGATCCATACGGCGAATTCACGCCCGGAATGTTGGGCGGATATCGCGGGAGCGGTTTCGTTGTCGGACGATTCGGGGAGCATGCCTGCGCCGCTGGAGCCCGCGGGCCGGTTGAGACCGAGCAGGGTGCCGGTGCCAAGTCGTAGCATGGTCGGCGCGGGCGCCAGCATACCGATGATCCAGCTGATCGCCGCGCAGATGGCCAGAGCCAGACCTGACGGGGACACGGGGGAGGCGGCGATGATGGGTACCACAATGGTGATGCCGCCTATGGCGAACCGCGTGTTTACGAACGGCAGACTGAAGATCAGCGTCGCGAGGGTGGATCCCAGCGCCAGCGTCGCGACGGCGAGCAGCCCGCGCCCTATTGCCGCAGGCAACCCCCTGAGGGCGTGCCATGGCAGCGTGATGATGCGCATCGCGGTGTCGCCGGCGCTGTGTGTGCCGCCGCGTCTGTATTCGCGTTGCAGCTGGGCGTCTGTCGAATAGCCTACCGTCAGCAGCAGCCAGCACAGCAGCGTGGCTGCGACCATTGCCGCCAACGGCATGCTCGCGGCCATTGCGGCTATGGGCGCTGCCCATGCGGCGAGCAGCGGCGTGCCTTGACGCAGATAGGTCTGGCGCTTGATGTCTGCCGGGTTCATGGCCATCGGCGGCATGGCCTGCGCTGTCGGCATGGCTTGCATGGACGGCTGGAATTGCGCTGCTGGCTGGAGCTGTGCGGGCTGGCCGGGTTGCATTGCGGTCGTCGGCGTTGCGGCTTCATCAGGGTCGGCGAAGATCTGCTGGGGGCTCAGCGGCGGCATGGTCATGGTGGGGATCTGCTGGCGCCCCGACCACACTGGATCATCCATCGCCAGGGTTGCCGCGGTGTCGGCGGATGATGACGGCTCGATTACGGCCGTTGCTCCGGTCATGTCCGCATCGTCCGTGGGTAGGGCCGTCGTCGGCTGCGGTTGCATGGGCATGGTTCGTCCGACGCTGACCGTGGAATCGAATGGCATGGTGGAGGTGGGCAGAACCGATGTCGGCTGTGGGCGCAACGATTCGGTCGCTTCGGTGCCGACCGGCATGGTCGGCGGCATAGGTGGGGTGAGGCGGGACATCGGCGCCGTTCGGTCGTTGCCGGGTGCCTGAGAAGACGCGATATTTCCCGGTAGCGGTGCTCCCCGGAGCGGTACGGTTCCGTCCGAGGTTCCGGCATCTGCTCCTGTCCCGATTGATGGTATCCGTCGAAGGCTGGCGGATGCAGCGTCAGCGGCTTGGCCGGCGTTTGGGAGCCTCGGAATCGGCGGAACCGTCGCATACGGTGAGGGCGCCGATTGTCCGATGATCCGCTGCAAAGCGGGCCGAACGCCGGGCATCGCGGTTTGCCTTGGCATTTCTGCCTTGGTGACGGCTGCAGTCGGCTTCTCACCTGATTCGGCCGGCTCATGCGGGCGCCATAACAGACGCGGGTTGCGCAGACCGGTATGGTCAAAAGGGCGCATCACATCCGTCTGACCGGATTGCGCGGCGTCATCGTCGTACTGCTGCCAGGCGCCGGGGTTGAACGCGTCCACGGTGATCGCCTGCAGCAGTTGCTCCGGAGTGCAGCGCTTGCTGCGATCCGGGTTCAGCGCCGCACGGAACGCCGTCATGGTGGTGGCGGGAAGACCTGTGAGGTTCGCGTTGCCGGACGCCTCGCGTTCCAGCACCGCCATCATCGGCTTGGTGCCGAAAACGGGCTCCCCGGTTGCTGCGAATGCCAGCACCGACGACACGGACCACCAGTCCGTGATCTCATCGGATTCGGTTCCCTCGATAATCTCCGGCGCGATGAACCCCGGCGTTCCCATCACCAGGCCGGTGCGCGTCACATGGCTTTCGCCTTCGCCCATGGCGATGCCGAAATCCACCAGAACCGGGCCGGTCGCTGAAACCATCACATTGGTCGGCTTGATGTCTCGATGCACGATTCCCGCCGCATGAACCGCCTTGACTGCGTCCATCAGCTTGGATGCCAGTCGTTCCAGGTCATCGGCGACGTATGGCCCATTCGCGGCGACGTCGTCGCGCAGGTTTTTGCCCTCGATCAGCTCGGTGACGATGAACGCCAGCGAATCATCCAACTCCATGTCCACGATGCCGCACACGCCGGGATGATTGACTTTCTTCAACGCCATCGCCTCTCGGCGCAACCGCTCACGTGCCGTGATCTGATCGCGCGCGGACGCCGTCGAACGGTCATCGGCGAGCGAATCACGCAATATCTTCATCGCGTATTCCTCGCCACCGTCATCATGCACGCGCCAGACCGATCCCATGGCTCCGGATCCCAGCCGCGACATCAGCGTGTAGCCGCCGACCAACGCTCCGGGCTCCAAATTCAACGCATCGCTCATACCCTCCTATCCTACTCACCGCCCTGTGCCCGTTCTCTCTACCCCTGATATTCCTCCTTCCCCTGCTGTCCTCTCCGATACTCTCTACCCCCCCCTGATATCGTTTGCGTTTCTAAGTGCGCGCCGGAACGTCGACTGTGCGCACTTAGAAACGCAAATGGGCCGGTTTGCGTTCTTAAGTTCGCGCACTTGTCGTTTCGGCGCGCACTTAGGAACGCAAATGTGTCGTCACAGCCGTTGATGCCGCCGCGGCGCGCCGAGTTATCCACAATCGCCTAGCCTTCGACCACATACCCCGGATTCGCTTGCGCAGCGGCGGTCCATATTGTCATCATCAACATATGAGACAGCACAAGCATCTAGACGATCTGATGAACCGGGCGGAAATGGACGGGCGATGTTGTTCCGCGTCCAGCCCGGCGGAACGACAGGCGATGCTGCGGCGAACTCGTTGCGGCGATGTCGTGCGGCCATTTCGCAGCGTGTACGCGCGTCGTGAATACTGGGATGGTCTGAATCCCATTGAGCAAGCGTCACATGTCATTCGCGAAATGGCGAGACGGCATCCCGAGCGCGTATTCGCCGGACTGAGCGCGGCGGTCATCTACGGGTTCGAGCACTCATGGACGTTGCATGACGAGCCATACGTGTACATCGCGACTGACGGATTCACCAAGTCACGTCGGTCGTACCACCGGCTGCGGCGCATCTCGGTGCGTAGATCCGATATACGGGAGGACTGCCGTGTGGTCCGTTTGTACCGGCCTCGCGGTGATGGAGCAGCGCAGGACGGGTCGAATACCTGGAGTCAGGTGAGCAAGTTGGCTGACCGGATCGCCCACGAACGGGCATTGCGTGACAATGTATGTATTGGCGAGGTACGTGTGACCAGTCCGGCAAGAACCTTGGTGGACTGCGCGCTCTTGTATCCGTTCGAGCACGTGCTGTCGATGTTCGATTCCGCGTTGCGCCGGGGGCTCGTGACCCGCGAGGAGATCGTCGCCGTCTGTGATGGTCTGCGAGTGGATTGTGGGCCGGTATTTCGTCTGCTGCATTATGCGGATGCTCGCAGCGAGAACGGAGGAGAGTCGTTCTGCCGGGCTGTATCCATCGAAGAAGGGTTTGTTCCTCCGCAATTGCAGCATACGTTTTACAGCCGCGTGACCGGCAAGGAGGCGGGCCGGGTCGATTTCATCTGGCATACGGAAGATGGCCGCATCATCGTGCTGGAGTTTGACGGTATGCAGAAATACATCGATCCAGAGATGACGTCGAACCGGGATGTTCGGCAGGTGGTCCGTGACGAAAGGCAGCGCGAACAGGATCTGAAAGAGGCCGGAGTGAGCGTTGTGATACGGACGAATTACATCGAAGTGGTCCAGCGCGCGCCGTTCGTCATGAAGCTGATGCAGGCCGGTGTACCGCGTGCCGGGGCGCACCCGATATTCGAGCATGCCGATTGAGCCGGAAGCGCCGTTGCGTTCCTAAGTTCGCGCCTGAACGACAAGTGCGCGAACATACGGACGCAAATGGCCCTGTTTGCGTACCTATGTGCGCACGGTCGTCGTTTCGGCGCGCACTTAGGAACGCAAAAAGAGGAGAGGACTTGGGGAGGGGAGAGGCGGGAGATGGATGGGAGGAGGGGGGACTGAGATGAGGCCGGAGTAAGGATAATGCCGGCTGCGGGATGCCGGTTGAAGGCCCGTCGATGTTACGTCCGCGTTTCAGACGCGCGTGTTGACGTGTTCCAGCGGACGTGTATAGTAGTACGTGGCTCAACGAAGAGAGTCTTCAATGAACCGAAGGAAAAAAGAACGCTGCGGTTTGACGTTGCCAGTGTAGGGACTGATGATCAAGGCACAGTAATCCCTTTACAACGGATCGTGAGGCACGTACCTGCCTCTGAAAGGATGAATATCATGGCAGAAGTCGTATTCGACCACGTCACTCGTATCTACCCGGGCAACGATAAGCCCTCTGTGGATGATTTGAATCTTGACATTAAGGACGGCGAGTTCCTGGTGCTGGTCGGCCCGTCTGGCTGCGGTAAGTCCACGACTCTGCGCATGCTGGCCGGCCTGGAAGAGGTCAACAAGGGCCGCATCCTCATCGGTGGCAATGATGTCACCACGATGCAGCCGAAGGACCGCGACATCGCAATGGTCTTCCAGAACTACGCTCTGTACCCGCACATGACCGTCGCCGACAACATGGGCTTTGCCCTGAAGATCGCTGGCACCCCGAAGGAAGAGATTCGCAAGCGCGTCGAGAAGGCCGCTGAGATCCTGG
>ERZ1032758.11-NODE-11-length-38830-cov-6.574623_pt1 | contig 38830 bp, 56 predicted proteins | sample MGYA00516958_ERZ1032758 | MGnify/ENA primary metagenome ERZ1032758 (study PRJEB33719, sample SAMN04262538) | wastewater metagenome | biome: sewage system; feature: street-access sewage; material: sewage | place: Peru: Lima | collected 2012-08-07 ...
GGAAAGTGTTTGGGAGAGACTGTGCGTATAATTGATGATAGATCTGAAAGTGATTAAAAAAAGACCCGACACATCTCTGTGCCAGGCCTTAATACTAGAAATCGAATAAACTTTGTTTATAACTTTTCATAATTACAATAATTTAAAGTTCATTAATTTAAGGGCAATCTCCAACTGAGCCATGAGTGTGTACTCATAATCACACTCGGTCTTGTAGAATAGAGTAAATCTATTGAACGTGAACATTGTGCCATTATTGCACTCATCCTGCTGTATTAAGCCAAGATCTTTGGCATCGTCCCACTTGAAACTGTAGCCATGATGATGATACATCTTGACCACAACTCGTCTCAAGTCACTTTTTGTATACAAGCGAACAAACACCTTCTTATCATCAGAGGTGATATAACCCTGACCCAAGAAGGCCATACCATTACCATTTGCAAACTTAACACTAACCTTCATATAACTATCATTTCCACCACACGAGAGCTGAAATTCTAACGGCTTTAAATTGTTACTAATACATTATAAATGTGTTTCCATAGTATCAGATTACATGTTAACTACTACTCTTCCTCATCTGTTACATCATCCTTGCTGTCTGCGGCAGGCTTACTAGATAATGTAGACATTGGGAAGTAAATGCGACCAATCATCTTCTGAATGATCACATCAGGATCGAATGCCCATACGAGCTCCCCATCCTCACCACGTGCTACCTTGTAGCTGACTATCTTTACCTTAGTATAAACCTTGGCGTTGCCAGTCTTATCTACAATAGTATCACCAATATTGTGGATGAGATTGCCCTTGTGATAAATCTTCTTGTCATACTTCTTGAAGCATGGCTCTGGAAGATTATACCAGTCAATTACGACATTCTTCATCACACGAAAACGCTCTGGGATAGACTCACCTTCGATAACATTGTTGCCAAGGTCTTCAAACACCTTAGCCCAACGCTCAAAGATACGTGGACTCTGCTCCTGGAAGAATATGAATACGCCTCCCTCATCCTGCCAATCGTCAGGATTCTCTAAGGTAAGCTTTACACACTTGCTTTCAGACACATTTGCCTCTACACCCATTGACCACTCACTCTTGTTGCTGATAAGCTCAGCCTTAACTACATTGTAAATCATAATTTTAATTGATTAAATTGTAAAACATGTTTATTATCTCTTGTCTCACGCACACATATGTGTTTGTGTAGATGTTGTTATATGCATAGTTATCCATTGCATTCTCTGTTGTAGTTGTTTGGATCGAGTATGCTACATATCCAAAGCTATTATTGATTAAGTGTTATAGCCATCACTGCTGCTGCACCGCCTAGATGCTCTATTATGCCCCTGGTTTAGTTAGGCATAATACCCGCAACTTGTTGCAGGTGAACCGGTTTGTGACGAGATAATGATGACGGGGGTATCCGGATTTGAATCTGAAGCCCGGGGGTATGTGTTTTACTGTTTCGTGTCTTTATGCACACATATCAGTTTTAAAAAATAAAAAAATAAAAAAGCCGAGGTTATAAGCCCCGGCTATTCTCATGCTTTCTTAAACTTATCTATAAAGTCTGTTACTTCTCTCATATATACATGGTTATCACGCTCATATATTATAGCGTCAATCCACTTACCTGTAGAGCCTTTAAACTTTCCTACGCCTACATAATTGTAGACGTTTCCTTTATACTCGTATTTCATTTTTCTTTATTAAGTTCTAAACCATTCTACATAGTTGGTGTAGAGTCTATTTCGCCCTTCTCTGCTATAGAGGCTCCATTAGATGATATAACTTCCCAATCTGTGTATAAATGAGAATCTGCATTTGTCTGGTTCTTATTATCACCTGGTTCATAGCTAGGACCAATAATATCTCCTATCGCATCAAGTGTGGTAGATTTGTCTGGCTCTGCAAGTCTTATAAACTCAGATGCTTCCATCATTTTGTATACATCCTTATACTTATAGAGTATAGCATCTACCCATTTTCCAGAAGCTAATTGAAATTGACCTGTGCCGATATATATTACTTTTACATCACTATTTCTGTTTAATATAAATCTATCGTCCTCCATACACATTATTTCCCTTCATGATATGGGACTGTAAGGAATGCCCATATAAACTTCAATACTTTCTTTAAAATCTCCACCATCTAGTTGTCTCCTTCTTTAATTCTTCTAGACACTTTTCATACTTATTTTTCCAATAGTTAATCCAGTCTTCCTGGCGTGCTTATTGCTGTTCTAATTGTTTTATATTGGCATCTCTAGCCTCTAATGCACTCTCATTGAACTTTTCTGGACTGCTATTCTGTACTAGCTTTTCGTAATCCTTTCTGTCCAGGATTACGTAATCTCTAAGCTGTCTGACTAATTGTACTAATTCTGTTTCCTTCTCCTTCGTCTCCATATATTATGTCTAATAATATTTTGTATGTTTCTTTATTTACCGTAAATTGTTCTAATATTAGCTAAGCTAAGCTTGTTTCCGGTATTTCAAAATTACTTGAGTCTAGGTTCTTCTGGCCCAAACACTTCTATGAATTTGTAGAACTCTCCTTTTTCATCAAGCTGCAGTGCTAATTGTAGTATCTGTCTCGTTGGAGTTGCTTCCTCCCCCAAGTTCTCCAGTTCTTTCAGAAGTATCTGGTACGCATCCCTCTGTGCTGGATCCATCTTTTCCTGTCTCTTCATCTTTTATGTCGTTTAAAGCATTTACAACTTCAGCCTTGGTAGTCTTTGTCTCTACATACTCGTTTATTTTATTGACTATTTCATCCTTGTGTGGATTTCCCTTTGTTTCATACATGTGCATGAGTACGGACATGCTATTAGTATACTCAGTACGCTTTGTTTCGTCTTTTGCTAGCTCATCTACAAGGTTTTCTAGTTCCTCAATGGTATAGTCCTCCAATCTTCCGGAAATACTATCCACTGATCTAATAAGTTTTCCATCTTTATCGTACAAATTGCTATATTTACTAATCTTTCCCATTATTTTTACTATCTTTAAGTATTATCCAACATGTGGTAGTAGCTACTATTGGAAGTATTAAAAACATGAATATTATATCAAATGGATTCATCTTTGTCTGGTTCGTAAAATCCTAATCTTCTACCGTTTTTCTCGGCTTTTTGTATTATTTCTGCCGCTCTTAAATACTCTTTATCCTTTGCTATTTCGCTCAGCATGGGCTACGTATTTTGTGCACTCTTCCTCTACAATTTCACCATCGTCGTTATGTATTAAGTGAGTATATTTTGCTTTTGATCTATTGAATTTAAACATTCTAAATGCTCTATCTCGCTCCTATTTATCGTCATATCTATGAATATATTTCATCATTTGTGTAGCATTTACAGATCCTGCTACCCCTAGATTACATAGGTTTTTAATAAAGCTCATAGCCCCATCTTCGCCAAATTTATGCTTTAGCATACTATATTCCTTAAGGCTTTTCTAGAACCATTGATTATCAAGATCGTATATTGGCTCCTATTCTACAATGTATGCTATATTTACTGGTACTCCATGTATAAAGAAATATTTACACTATTCTGTACACGGTTTATTCTAGTATTGTAGAGATAAGAAGTCGGCATAATATAGTACAGCACTCATCTCAAACTAATTCATTCTTTATTTGCTGTTTGTGTTACACATTCAGTAAGGTACCCAATTAGGTATGCATACACTTCATTCGTATCCTCGGTGAACTTTATATGACACGCTTCAAGTATATCTGCAGCTGCATGAAAAGCCTCATGAGCAAAGGTGTTTACATCACTATTATCACCCTTTAGACTGTTTATTACTATAACTTCACAATCTTTGTTTGATTCTTTGTCATACGCCCCTCTAGTGGTATAGGCTGTATAACCTGCCCATTCGTCATCAATTATAGACGTATCATCATCTCTAAAGCAAAATCGTTTATCTATTACAGACTTATCTGGATTAATTATAACGAATAAGCTAAATCCGTATACTGTCTTATATTCGTCTATTATACACTTTTTCTTCTTATCCATACTATTCTTATTAGTCTTACAATTATTATTAAGCTTATATAGCTCTACTATAGTTGTATAGTCTTACATACTGTAATAGCTGTACTACTAAAGTAGATCTCCTAAAGAGAATATATAAGAGAAAGGGTTCTAGCTGACTAACCCCCTACTATCCCCCTAACGTAAAAAAGCTTAAAAAGTTGCATATTTGCAAGAAAAATGCTATTTTTACAAAATTTATACCATATTTGCAACCTTTTTGAAAATTATTTCGTTATGGCAGCGTAAAACAATAAAAGCAATTGGATATGACAAAGATTTTAAAGGTTATTAAGCCTTTCTTCGTAATGGAGGATGGTGATACATTTGAGTACAACGCTGATACAGATCAGTACGAAAGTGTATATAACGAAGAGCATAATAGCTCAAACGAAGACAATTCAACGGTTGTTTCTTCTTACAATTCTGTTTATAGAATCTCAAAGGAATATGCCAAGATGCTTCTCGATAATGGATATGTTGAGGAAGTTGACAAGAAAGCGAGATTTGTAAATATCTTTGACGAGATCGACAATAAGCTCTCAGAATACAACAATGAGCTTTACACTCTCGAGACAAAAGCTGACGAGAACACTCCTCAGTGTTTGCTTGTCGAGAAAGAAACAGTATTGAGAAACATGATTAAATTACTTGAGTACCTTAAAGGATTGAAGAAGTAATATGGATGATAAGATGATAGATCAGACTCAGTTGGCAGAAGACTTGAGCTCAAAAATAAAGTATGAGTTCAGACAGATGTTCTTGGTAAAGCCGCTTGAGCCTGTTAAAGTTAAGAAGAAGATCTCCGAACCCGTGGCTAAGGACACTAAGCCTAAGAAGGATAAGGATGGGATCGAGGCAGTTGATTATGATGAGGTAAAGACAGAGATAAAGGAAGTTGATTCAGATTTCTCTAGAGCTGTTGTACTTAAGTTGCCATATGAGTATACACACCCATATAGTGATGAGAAAATACAGCAGATGCCTATCAAGGTTGGTGATATCGTTATATATAGATCATCTAGAGGTGCTATGTATTTCGATTTGCTCAAGGACTCTCAACTCGTATCGCTTTACGATATTGTAGCAACTGAAACCGTAGAGAAGTAATGAATATAGATAAAGTTTGTAGATAGATTGGACGTACATTGAACGATGACCCAGAGCTAGTAAAACAAATAGTTATGCATTAGTTTTAGTTCGTAGTTGATGTTATGAAAGATCAAGATGATACTAGAGACGTATTGATAAACAAACTATTTAGATTCAAGCTTAAGAATAGATTTAAAGATAATAAAAATAAACCATTAAGCCCATATGAAAAAGATAATAAACATTGAGCGTAAGCCTATCATTGCTGATACAGAGACAGCTGAAGTTGCTACTATTAATAGATCAGCACGAGCAATTGATGACATCTACATCATCCCAGAGGACGCTCATATTGAGTGGACATCAAAGCTCTCCCCAGATAAGGTTATTGAGGCAGATGTAAAGAAGAATGATATTCTTGTTACATTCTACGATAGAGATCTTGGCACAGATTTCGTAATAGTTCAGTCTGAAGATTGGTTGAAAGCTCTTAACAATGCTAAAGAAGCTGACCAGAAGAGAAAAGAAGAGTGGGCAGCTAAGCAGAAGGAGAGAGGTTCTATGAATCTCACTTGTGGAGATGCATGTTGTGATTCACTTTAATATTTAAGTTATGAAGAAAGCTATTAAAAAGACAGTTAAGGTAAAGAGACCTAAGTATACAATCGATATGACTAACGCCGCTAACATGTGCGACATTACAGAAGACTTCATTAGTCAGAAGATTTCGAATGGCATGAAGCTTACATGTGACGACATGTGTACAATTACGTCAATCGCTACAGATATTATACTTAAGAACCTTATGCCAGAGGATTGTACAGCAATCGTAAATGATGGCGGAGTTTACAGAAAGTGTACAGCCATTAGGGTTGAAAAGAAGGTTAAGAAGCCTTGGTATAAACGAGTATGGAATTGGATTACTCGTAAGAAGTAATCACCTTTAGAGTCTATTAGTCAAACGGTAAAGACGACCCGATATAAAGGGAATAGTTAGCAGGTTCGACTCCTGCATAGACTCCTCATTTGTTTAAGAAATTATAAGATTGACAATATGAGTGGCATCCCTGTGTGTACACTATAAATAAAAGGCTACCATGGTAAGTTGACACAGGGACCTAATACTGGTTATAAGTCCAGCTAAAACTTATAAGAGTCAAAGAAAACGGGCGGGATACAGAAAGGATGCGAAATCATTTAGTTGGCAACGAACGCTGAGAGGTTGTCGCCATTTCTGAAATCTCTATAAACTGGGATATCCGGGTGAAAGAAAAGCTTTCTGCCCTAGCAGCCCTTTGAGCTGCAGGATCCAAATGGCGCCAATACTGGTTCTGCGTAACTCCAGTTAAAGGTTACGTGTTTATCGCGAAGTGGAGCAGTTGGTAGCTCGCAAGGCTCATAACCTTGAGGTCACTCGTTCGAATCGAGTCTTCGCAACTCCTAGGAATCCGTACGTTGGAGCAGAGGTCAGCTCGTCCGCAACAGAGCGGAAGGTCGATGGTTCGAATCCATCACGTACAACCCTGAGCTTCGATAGTGTGGTGTTCTACATATTTGGCCACCAGAAGCGAAATTGATATCAGAAAAATATGTCGGCTACAATGGTCTGAAGTGTAGCAATGTAGTTTTAGGCAGATAAAAAGCTCGATAGCCTAAGGTGAGCTTCTACAATATTGCCCTATGGTGTAATGGCTAGCACAGAAGTCTCTAAAACTTTTAGTCTGGGTTCGAATCCTAGTGGGGCGACAATAAGAAAATAATATTTGAATACTATGGAGTTGAAATTTAAGAGACTTGAGGATAATGCTATCCTCCCTATTCGTGGCACAAACGGTGCTGCAGGAATTGATTTGACTTGCACTAAGATTGAAACAGCTCTTAATGAAGCAAATCAGCTAATGTTGGTTTACCATACAGGATTGGCAGTTGAAATTCCTGCCGGATATGTTGGTTTAGTTATACCACGCTCTAGTATTTGGAAGAAGTCATTATGGCTTACTGATAATGTCGGTGTTATCGACAGTGATTATAGAGGCGAGATTATAGCATTCATGAAAGCTACAACAGATACAATTCCTGCTGTTTACAAGCAGGGCGAGCGCTTCTGTCAGTTAGTCATCGTTCCTATACCAGAGTATACAATCACAGAGGTTTCTGAGCTTTCGTCAACAGAGAGAGGTGATGGCGGATTTGGTTCTACTGGCACAGGACATGAAAACGAATCTAGCGCAGCTGCGGGAACTCAGTCACAGCTTAAGGAACAGGTTGAGTCCGTACCAGAGCCAGCGGCGGCACAGGAAGGTGCTGAGGTAAGCGAAGGATAGGCCTAATTCGCTTACATAAAGGGGATTACCGAAAGGTAGTTCCCTTTTACTGTTTAAACACATTAATGCATTAATTATGATTTAGGAAAAAGATTTTTTATATAGAGTTCCAGTAAAAACAGCACCTATAACAACTCCTAGAGGACAGATTAGAAACCCAGAAATATTGGTTGATCTTGAAGGTGGGGAATTTATGCATGGAAACATATTGGATGCAAACTCTACAAATAAGCTTATTAATCAGTCTGTAAAAGATGCTGTAGATGATAAGTTTATTGAAAGCGGATATGTAACAAAGGATTTACTTGATGCTGAAACAAGTGCTCGTACAAAGGGTGACGAAGACTTAGGTGTCAAGATTAAGGCAGAGCAGACTAGGGCAGAAGGTAAAGAAAAAGAGATATCAGATAAGCTTGCAATAGTTGATGGTGATTCAAATACAGAAGGGTCATTTAGAAAAGCTATTGCAGATGTAATTGCTGCCGCCCCAGAAGATCTTGATACACTTAAAGAGATCGCTGACAAACTTGCTGATAACGATGACTTACATACAGCATTAAATCAGGCTATTACAGAAAAGGCTGATGCGTCTGCGCTTGCAAATGAAGTTAGCAGAGCTACTGGCGCCGAAAGTGGTTTACAAGCTGCTATTGCCACTAAGGCTGACGCTACCGCACTTAGTAATTATGTTCTTACAACAGCGCTTAATTAGTAGGTTGATACGCTGAATGCTGCTATTAGCGCTAAGTAGGATGCCGGTAATTATATCCCTTACGATGTTACTGATACAACAATTTACAAAATTGACAAACCATTAAAATATAAAATCAATAATGACGAATTTGGTTTCTTTGATAATGGCAAACGTTTTCATATAGGGAGAAGCGATTCTCAATTCGAAATAATATCAAATTCTTTCGGACTTTCTACTGATGGTAGGGAATCACAGTTTACAGTTTATAGTTTTTCAGTAAGAGACAATAAAAGTAGAGAAAAAATTTTTTCTATTAGCGAAGACGGAATTAAGTTTAAAGACAGAAATAATACTGAGGTACCAGTAGCAGATGGTTCAGGTTTTGCAGATCTTAATGAGTATGCTAAGAAGATCGAGCTCCCTACTGTTCCTACAAAGACTAGTCAGCTTACTAATGATTCTAAATTCATAACAGCTGCTGCTGTTGACGATGATAGCTATACATTGCAAAGATAGTTAAAGGTTGGTCACGAAGTCGATGGTCAGTTAATTATAGGTAGTGGTTCTATCTCATCCACCGCAGGTGGCTTTTATCTTGATGCTACTGGAATTACGTTTGATGGAAGATCTGATACGGAGATACCTACCGCAGGTGGTGATTTTATTGACATTAGCGACCTTGCAAGTGCAGAAGATATTTCCAGCTTGAGGGTAGGTCTGTCAAAAAAATAGGACAAAATCACAGTCAATGATGTTGATGTTACAGATATAGAAACAGCTGATATCACAAAACTGAGAACTATTGTAATCAATCTTATAAATGCACTTAGTGCAAGTAATCTAATTAGAAAAGCGGATGGGCTTGAATAAAGCTAGGTCTTAATGAAAGCATGACGGGGTTCACTACCCCGCCTAGCACAACAGATTCTACCGCGCCTCTTTTCAAATGCGTACCAGGGTAGGACTTTTATCGCCCCTAGATGGAATATACTAGGGCTTGCGTAGTAATACGCTTTTTAGATTAAACGGGACTAGGATTATTCCAGTCCTAATTCCATATTGTTTTACTATAAAACTTGTTAATTATGGATACGATCGAGAAAGTTTATTGTACAGGACACGACAATAACGACGCTTTAGTAGCCGCTTTGGCTTCTAAGAATAACTGTGATCCAATGGCTATGGCAGCCATGATGAACTAGAATGATTACATGAACAACCCATTTGCTTACCTTATCTGGATGATCTTCGCTATGCGTATGTGGAACAACCACGATGATCACCAGGGCAACGCAATCCAGAGTCAGCTCGACGCAATGCGTTCACAGATCGCTGATAATCAGAATAGCTCATTGGTAATGGATGCCATAAGAGGCAACGCTAATGCAATTACTCAGTTAGCCTCTAGCCTGAACTGTGACTTCAACGCACTGAATAATGCTATTTGCTGCGTTAGATCCGGTATTCAGGAAGTAGCAGGTAATGTAAACTTCTCTGCAGAACGCGTTATTAACGCTATCAATCTCGGAGATGCTAACCTTACATCTGCATTGCAGAACTGCTGCTGCCAGACACAATAGAACATTATCAAGATGGGCTACGAGAATCAACTTGGGCAGAAGGACATCGTTAACCAGATGCAGACAGGTTTCAGCTACACAAACGCAGGTTTGGAGAGAGCTGCAAGTAACCTTGGTTTCCAGATGAGTTAGATGGCTTGCGATCTTAAGACGAACGCAAATGCTAATACTCAGCGAATAGTAGATGTTTTGAACAATCATTGGCAGTCAGATTTACAGTAGAGATACAATGACGCACGCCTTGAATTGTCACAGCAGAAGTAGAATGCTACTTTGATTGCTGCGCTTAAAACAACTGCTGCGGCTTAATAAGTTTAATTTATGTGAGGGCTCCTTCGGGAGCCTTTACATATAAAGATAAGGCTTATGGCATTTAAAGATGTAAAACAAAACTATTCAGTATATATACTGAATAAATAGGATATAACTATTACCGATGGTAAGGTTATATCAGTTGGATTTCCACATTTAGACTTAAGTACAAAGCCTACAATGGGTTAGTCACAAATGGTTGTAGATGTAACTATAGAGGCTAATTCAAAGACAGCTACGTATTCAATCCCAGAGAACTTATCTGTTACATATGCAGGAGATGTAGTATTGTCTACAGATAAGTAGGGTCTTATGGCTGAAGTAGAGCAGATGAAGAATACTGCTGAAAAGATACTTGAGTCAGTTCCTAAACAGAAGGAAGTAGTAGATAAGACGACAGTATTGTTGTCTGAGCTTAATCCTGTCTATAAGGAGAAGAAGGAGACTGAATAGAGGTTCTCAAAGATAGAGGAATCTATAAGTAGAATGGAATCAACTGTTAATAACTTTATTAATTCTTTTAACAATGCACAAGGTAATAGTAATACGGCACAGTGACGAAGATAACCAGAATTCTAAATACGTTGCAAATCTTTAGAAAAACAAAGATGGCAGCTATTCCGCTAGTGTTGGAGTTGTAAAGGAAGATGGGTATAATGACTATGTTAATAAACATGGCTTACATTTTACAAAAGCTTTACAGGAATACGCTAGTAAATAGATGGTTAATTCAAATAATTAGGAACATACATGGACTTCTGAGTAGGTTCAAAATGTATGTAATGTACTTAATCTTAAAATTCCAGATACTTCTACAATAGAAGATATAACCTATACAGCAAATATGGCTTATGCTGATTTTTATCCAGAACTACTTAATGAGCACCAGTGTATAAAATATGCAGTTGCTGTAGCTAATGATAAAGATGGCTATACAGGAATTCAGTTTTGCAGATGGGTAGCAGACGTTGTAGGAAAGAAGGAAAATATAGATTGGGATAAATTCAAATAATCTTTAACTGTGGCGTTTTAGACGTGGTCTTCGATGACACCACAGTACAATAATTGTTAACAATTTAAACGAATTAATATGATTAATTTTTGCGTAGAACCAAAAAAGCCTTGTCGCAAAAATCCAATCGGAGAATTAGATTTTAAAATAGACAAGTGTTATTCGTCAATATATTCTAGATTGTGCTGCCATGAAAATGATTCGGTCTCACATATATCTTAGGAAGAAAGAGATGAATGGAACGGAAAGGCTAGCAATTCTGCTTTACTAGATCTTCAAGATCAGTTAAATGAAATAGCTGGAGACGGAGATAACTCTATAAAGAATGAGATATTGATAGAAGTGTCTAGGCAGATAGCAGGTGCTATTACTGATTTAAATATTGAAGAGTATGCTAAAAAGAAATATGTTGATGACGCTATTAGTAATATTGACTTTGATTAGTATATTACAAAAAAGAATGCTGATTCTACGTATTTAAACAAGGCTGACTATATAAACTTTGATCCTACTAACTATTATACCATAGCTTAGATATAGAAGATAATTGGAGACTCTACTATAGGGAAAGATTATCCTATAGAGAGCTTTACATTAGAACATAATGATCTTATTCTCAAATAGAAGAATGGTGGTTAGTTTAGAGTTGCTTTATCTGAAAGCGGATCTGGTGGCGGAGTAAATGCTGATTATGTATAGGAGTAGCTTTTAAATTATATTAAAAAGAACACATTATCAAAATTAATAATAAACGATAAGGCGTACTCTATTGAAAGTGGACGTGACATAAAAATCCCTATTAGTGGTGCTGGTTCAAGTATAGACTATACTAAATTTGGATATAGTAAATCTTATTTTAAAAAACACACAAGTAATTCTGTAGCACCAAGTAAACCTAGTGCAAATAGACCACCTGAAGATGGTTCTGGGTGGGTTGATGATGCCCCAAACTAGGAAGCTGGATACTACATATGGATGACACAGGTATTCATAAATGGTAATGGATAGTATGGAGAATACACAAATCCAATATGTTTAACTGGAACTGCAGGAGAAAGTGCTGTATCATACGACATCAAAACATCTACTAGTACTATTAATTATCAAGATGGAACAATGTATCCAAAGACTATTAGTGTATATGTTGTAAAGAGCAATGGCTCATAGATTACAAACATTACACCATCAAATGGTTCTGGTTGGTCGTTCTCGTATAGTGTTGATGGAGGAGGTACATGGACTGCAATATCAGCTGATTAGATTCAAACCGAGGGCGATAATGGAATGTTGTTTAAAGCAACAAATGGAACAATAACGTTAAGCGAATATGTTCCAATCGTTAGGTCTGGTATAAACGGATCAACTTATTCATTACAGCTTTCAAACATATCATTATCATACGTTCCAGCGGATTAGAATTACAACTTATAGATGAGCTGTAATGTTAGTTTGTACAAAAATGAAAATACTATAGATAGTACTGATGCAAATCTATACAATCTATATATGTAGCTAAACTCAAACGATAGAACAACATTACAGTATAACACAGATCATTGGGATGCCACGGTAAATGCAACTGTACAGTCTAAGTCTAGTACTATTACTATATACGCATATAATACAAATGGTGCTTATCTTACATCCATGACTATTCCTGTATCATCATCTGGAGATGCATCTATCGGACAAACGTTCAAAGGTTCCCCTTTAAGAATCACTGGCGAATGGCAGAGCGGAACAAAGTACTATGACGGAAAGAGAAGTGCAGAAAGTGGCATATTCTATCAGGACGTTGTACTTTATAAAGGTGTATATTATGCTTGTGTAAATACAGATTCTGGAGAAGCCGACTATTGGAATACACCGCCAATCACTGCTACATATTGGTCAGCATTCTCATTATCTCCTAATGTCGTAGCTAATCTTGTTATTGCTAACGATGCGTTTATAAAAGAGATTTCATCTAATGAGCTTGTTATTTTTGACGATTAGAAGATTGTTGCTGGTATGACATCTAGTAAAGCTGTAGACGAATCATCACCGTTAAATGGAAAGGTTACAACTGAAGGTAAGGGTGATGTTCGTATATGGGCTGGTGAAATATCTAATGCGGATTTAACAACAGCTCCATTCACTGTTACAAGTGCTGGTGTTTTGAAAGCTGGAAACGCAACACTTGAAAATGTTATTTTAAAAAAGGCCAATTTAACAGATGCTACGTTTGCTAATCCTTACGGAGAAACTTGTATAACAACAAAAGAACAAACTGTTTATACAGATATTTCTACTAGTATAAAAGCAATATCTTCAGGAGTATTTATAAATGATACGACTGGCAAAAACATGGCGCAACTCTATTATTTGTCAGAAAATTATTCTGATTCAAAACCTTAGTCTGGATTAAGATTAGCAACAGGTAATAATACTAAGTTTTTTTCCAATGTTAGAGATAATGACGCTTAGTTGTATATCGGTAGCGGTGTTGGTAGCGACATTGGTATCAGCTCTAAGATTTTATCATACTTTTCAACATATGTAGTTAATGGCAATTTGCTTGTTGATTTTATTTCTAATTCTATTTGTAAAATACGTGTAAAAGGGCTTCGTTCATACGCTTTTATAGAAGATGCGTATTCTGATAGCGCTCTATAGAAAAATGAAATGTTTTTGATTAGTAATACAGTAGAAGACAGACAAGGCAATGCACATACAGATTATACCGTTCATATTAAAGGTGCCAAAAATTAAAATGAAAATAATTAGACAAAATATACTTCCTCCAAAAGGTTTTTTAGCAATTAATCTGTTCGGTTATCTATTCTGTAAACCAAATGCTAAGATAACTGATATTACAATCAACCATGAACAGATACATACAGAACAGATGAAAGAAATGCTATATGTACCATTCTATTTGTGGTATGGAGTAGAATGGTTAGTCAAACTGTTCTGTAAAGGAAATGCATATAGAAATCTTTCCTTTGAGAGAGAAGCTTACGATAACTAGTACAATCTAGATTATTTAAAAACAAGAAAACATTATAATTGGATTAAAAGACTATTTAAGTAATGTTTGACATCATAAAGAACAAAATACAATTAAGCACAGATGATTTAGCTATACCACCATTTAAAGATTTCTATAACAATGCTAAAGACAAACAAGATGCATTAAAGAAGATTGAATTCATAGTGTGGAGATATAAATGGAATAGCCCATATGAGGCGTATCCAGAGAAAGAACGCACATGGAGAGTGGCTGAGGCTGTGTTTAAGGATAAGAATTACAAACCTGATGATGCTGTAAAAGAATTGGCAAAAAAGTTTCAGGAGTTGCAAGAGACTCCTGCTACTCGCTTGCTTAAATCTTCTAAGAGCGCAGCAGAGGGCATTATGAACACGATGGATAGCTATGCAGAAGAAGAGCTTGATATAGATACAGCTAAGAAACTTTCAGCTATATTGAAAGACGTTAGTGGTATTATCAAGTCATTAGACATGGCTATGAAGTAGGCAAAAGCAGAGCAAGCAGAAGCTGGTAGAGTCAAAGGTGGTGGCACTATTGGCATGTACGAATAATTATGATAGACTTTAATTAGAAGCTCCATAATACCGATAAGTTCAGATAGGCAGCCATCTTCTTTGAAAAGCATGGATGCTATACGCTAGCTCCAGTCGGTACTACTGATTATAATAAATATTGGGAGCAAGAAACAGATAGGTGCAAAAATGGTTATATAGCTCCAGACGGAGAAGGTATAACTGGATACAACTACTTCTATTTGAACTATAGTCCAATTTTTAAGCTTGTAGAAACAGAATACACAGATAGAAATGGTGATTTAAGAAAACGAAGAGAACGCATATTACAATTCCCTAGCTTTTGGGATTACGACTATTATTATTTTTGTGCAATAGAAGAAGCTGAATAGCAAGGTAAGCATATGGCTGTTTTGAAATCAAGACAAAGAGGGTATAGCTTTAAAGGTGCGTCAATGCTCGTACGAAATTATATGCTTATTCCTGGTTCTAAGAACTTTGCTGTAGCTTCAGAACAGAAGTTCCTTATTGGTGATGGTTTGCTTACTAAGGCATGGCAGATAATGGACTTTCTTGATCAGCATACAGCATGGGCGAAACAAAGGCTTGTGTCAACCCGTATGGAAAGAGTATCTGGTTATAAGGTTACCGATGAGTTTGGTAAACAGACAGAACGAGGATATCTTTCTAGCATAGTAGGCATTACTCTTAAGAATGATCCTGAACGTATACGTGGTACTCGTGGTAAACTTGTGCTATGGGAAGAGGGTGGTAAATTTCCAGACCTTCTTGATGCGTGGCGTATTGAGCAGCCTTCTGTAGAAACTGATGATGGAGTGGCATTTGGATTAATGATAGCATTTGGAACTGGTGGTACTGTTGGGGCGAGTTTCGATGGTCTAAAAGAATTATTCTATAAGCCGAATGCAAACAACGTACTAGCATTTCCTAATATATGGGACGACGGTAGAGAGAATACTGAATGCGGATTCTTTGTTCCAGCTTATTCAAACCTAGAATCATTCGATGATGATGGTAACTAGGTATACATGGACAAGGATGGTAACAGCTATAAAGAGAAGGCTATATAGAACCTTATAGATCAGAGAAACAAAATAAGGGATGGCGGTGCTAGTTAGCAATCTATAGACCGTTTTATATCAGAGCGCCCTATAAAGCCAGCAGAGGCTGTATTGGAGCTTGGTAAGAATATATTCCCTAGAAAGTTATTGATGGACCAGTTGACCAGAATAAGGACCAACAAGAAGCTTTAGAGTATGAAACATATAGTTGATCTAGAATGGGATGGAAATGGTTAGGTAAAGGCTACAGAAAAGCCTAGTGGGGATATAACAAACTACCCTCTAAAGAAGGGCGATAAGCCCAATGGATCTGTAGTTATATGGGAGTATCCAGTAAAGGATCCGCCTCTTGGTTTATATATAGGAGGATGTGACCCGTATGACCATGACGATAGCTTTACAAACTCACTTGGTTCTACATTTATATTTAAGCGCGTAAGAGCTGGTGAGGCATGGACAGATGTAATAGTAGCAGAGTATTCTGGAAGACCGGATACAGCAGAAGAATACTATGAGAATGTGCGCAAGTTGCTTACGTTTTATAACGCTAGATTATTATTTGAGAATGAAAGAAAAGGAATCTACCCTTACTTTACGAATAAACACTGCGATTACCTCTTGGCTGATTAGCCAGATAAAATCATATCTGAAGTCTTTAAAGACAGTAAAGTGCAAAGAAGAAAAGGATGCCACATGACCAAGTAGATTAGGGCATATGGCGAAGGATTGATATTAGAGTGGTTATTGGATGAATATGAACCAGGTCACCCTAATGTAGAAAGAGTATACAGCGAAGCCTTGATAGAAGAGCTTATAGCCAATGATGGAGTAAAGAATGTTGACCGACTGATTGCTTTATGCATGGTTATGATATATAGAGAAGAGCTTTATTAGTTGAAGGTGTCGTCTGCAAAAGAACAAAACAAATAGGTTGAACTCTTCGAGATGCCGTTATTTAGCAAACAATGGTTTGAAGAAGATAGCAGCACAAGTGAAGACGGTATGCCGATATTCACATTTTAATACATGGAAGATAACTTATACAATTCAGCTTTCCCCAGACAAAAGCTCCCTCTTTCAAAAAAAGGAAAGAAGTGGCAAGAGGATTGCGTTAACTATATTATAGGTGAAGGTAACGTAACATCTGGAGGAAATAGTACATCATATTACGGAGAGCTGTAGACCTATTATAATTTATATAACAGCATCTTCGACGAGAAGGATTTTAAATCAATTACAAACCCATTCAAGGTCGAGGATGGTTTTCCTGCTACTCCTCACGACTTTAATATTATAAGACCTAAGGTAGACTTGCTTATAGGTGAGGAAACAAAAAGACCTCTTAACTTCAGAGTTATTAGAACTTCATAGGAGGCTACATCTGAAATGCAGGAGAAAGAGAAATAGATGATTCTACAATATATAGAAGCAGCTATCACAGCTAGAATGAGCCCAGAGGAAGCTCAGCAGTTCCAATAGTAGCTACAGTCTGGAGAAATTATGCCGCCAGAGTAGATAGCTAGGTATATGGACAAAGACTACAAAGATATTGTAGAGAATACTGCATACCATTCTCTTACCTATCTGAGAGAGAAACTTGATCTTGACAACGAGTTTATCAAAGGCTGGAAGGACGGATTGATCTCAGGTAGAGAAATTTATTACGTTGGCGTACTTAATGCAGAGCCATATGCGGAGAGAGTTAATCCTATATGTTTCTCTTACGACAAGAGTCCAGACCTTGATTTTATTGAGGATGGATCATGGTGTTGCAGAAAGATGCGTATGCCTATAACTGAAGTATACGATAGATATTATGACAAGCTTGAAGAGAAAGATCTTGATAAGCTTGAAGAAATGATTGGTTCTACTCCAGGCAGAAATCTTGGAGACAGAAGTCCTGTTGATATGGGTATACAGTTGCGCATATATGATAACCCGATATTTGAAGGGTCTGGCAAATCGCTTGTAAATGTATGGCATTGTTGCTGGAAGTCTTTTAAGAAAATCTTCTACGTAACAACTACAGATGACGCAGGGCAGCCTTAGATCAATATAGTTGATGAAACATATCAGCCTGTTGGTAACGAGGTAAGCGTAGAGCCAGATTGGATTATAGAGGTATGGGAAGGATATAGAGCTGGTAGTGATTTATACTTTGGTATATAGCCTATTGAATATCAGCACGTAAGTATCGATAACCCTAATAGCCAGAAGCTTCCTTATTGTGGTGCTATTTATAGTAATACAAATAGTAAGCCTAGATCATTGGTTAGTATTCTTAAGCCATTACAATATATGTATATCGTATTGTGGTACAGACTTGAGTTAGCTATAGCTAGAGATAAAGGTAAGGTTGTAAACATGGATATTACATAGATTCCTAAGTCTATGAATATTAGCCCAGCTAAATGGATGCATTACTTATCTAGTGTTGGTGTTAACTTTATTAACCCATACGAAGAAGGCTGGAATATCCCAGGAAGAGAGGGTGGCAAGCCTGCTCAGTTTAACCAGATAACAGCACTTGATCTTACAATGTCTAACGTCATAGCTGAATATATATAGCTGATGGATAAGATAGAAGAACTGGCTGGTACAATCTCTGGTATTACATAGCAGCGTGAAGGAGCTGTAAGCTCATCAGAGATGGTAGGTAATGTAGAAAGATCTGTGGTACAGAGCTCGCATATTACTGAGCCATTATTCTGGGTTCACAACCAGTGTAAGCGAAGAGTACTCAATATGCTCCTTAATACAGCTAAGGGCGCTTGGGAAGAGACTGGTAAACAGAAGCTTCAGTACATCTTTGATAACGGAGAAAGAGCATTCTTAGATATCACTCCTAAGTTCTACTACGAAGATATGGATGTGTTCGTAAGTGATACATCTAAAGATCTCGAGAACATACAGAAACTTCAGTAGCTTATACAGCCAGCTATGCAGAATGGTGCTAGTTTACTTGAGGCAGCAGAGATCATTACAAACGATAACTTCAACATCATTAAGCAGAAACTTAAGGATATGTAGACTAGACAAGAGCAGGTACAGTAGTAGCAGCAGGAAGCAGAAGCTCAGCAGCAACAGCAGTTACAGCAGATGCAGAATGAAGCTAAGCAGCAAGAACTTATGTTACAGGAAGCTTAGATGGATCTTCAGAGATATCAGATTGATCAAGATAATCAGACTAAGATAGCTGTGGCACAGATTAATGCTTATCGTGGAACAGAGGAGTTAGATCAGGATCAAAACGGAATCCCAGACCCAATCGAAATCGGCAAACAAGCTATCGAACAGTAGAAGATTAATCAAGAGGCTTATAATAAGCGTTATGAAGCTAAGCAGAAGCGTGAGATAGAGGATCAGAAGATTTAGCTTGAGAAGGATAAGATGAAGCATGAGACAGAGCTGCAGAAGGCTAAGGATGATGCTGCTTATGAACGCGAGAAACTTAAGGCTCGCACGGCCCTTAAGAACAAAGTTTCGGGTGAGAAGTAATGAAGTTTGACAATAAGACATTTTAGTAGAAGTATGAAGCGTGGAAGAATGGCGCTGATTACTGGAAGGATATTAGAGGAATCAACTTGGGTGGAGACACCCAGGCTGATGAACCTAGTCCGGAAGAACAGGCGTAGATGGATTAGGATGTATAGTCTATACTTAATGCTTATAATGAAGGAAAGGATGTTAATATAGCTGAAGATATTATCGAGCCATTACCTTTTGATGCTCCATTAAACGAAGAGCATCCTATACTTCATAAATATAAAGGCGGAAAAGATGATTCTATTAATACTTTTGTTAACAGAATGGGCCCTCTTGTAGGACAATAGCTGAACAGATATGGTTATGGTGATGCTGCGTTTTACAATGTAATGCGTTAGCTTGCATATGAATCTAATTACGGTAGATCTAGAGTTGCTAGAAGACAGCATAATTATGGTGGAGTGGGCTGGAATGGTAAGACTTACAATACATATAAGAGCGATGCAGATTTCGTTAAGGATTATGTAAGGCTTATGCATACACGATACGGAGCAGCGCTTAGAGCTAAGTCTACATAGGATTATGCCAGGGCACTTAAGTAGAAGGGTTATTATGAAGATTCTCTTTAGAATTACTCAAGAAACCTTAATAGTATGAATAGCCTTGTTAGAGCCGCTCGTAATCACAGGAATGCGCATAAAGATGCCTATAACTATAATGTATAGTTAAATGACCTTGAGCAGGATTACGAAGACGCCAAAAATGCTAGTCCTATAATTATTAATTCTCCATCTACAAGATATCCTAGTACTATTAGGGCAGATGTTCCTACGACTCTACTTGGTCCGACTTAGGAAGAAATAAAGGCTCAACAATAGTGTGATCTTAATAAGTATAAACAGTAGATGTATGATAGGATAACATAGCCTTCACTTCCGAATATACTAAACCTGCTTCCATCTAATAACTTTGGTAAAGACTCTTATGGTTAGAAGTTCTGGTGGAGAAGAGGTAATAATCTTAAACTGATGTAATTATGACACAGATGGAAAGTCCTAAGCGAAAGATGCAGAAGAAGAATGACTATCAGCGTCATAAGCTCTTTCGTAAGATTAAGCGTAGAAGAAAAGCATAGGCTGAAGCAGATTAGTAGATAGCCGAGAAGTAGCTTAGAAAGAAGTTAAAGATGCCTAAATTTGGAGATGGCAAAGATATCCATATAAAGAAATCTAAGCGTGGAACATTTACCAAAGCAGCTAAATAGCATGGTATGAGTGTCCAAAGTTTTGCTAATAGAGTTTTAAAGAATCCAGGTAAATATAGTGCAGCTATGAGAAAGAAAGCCAACTTTGCACGCAATGCGTCAAAGTGGAATAAATAATAACATTGCACGGGTTCGACTCCCGTGTAGCGTACAACAATTAAAAATATTAACTTAGTTATAATTTAAATTATGGCAAGAAAGAAGAAAAATCCATTAGGTGATTTTGAGGACGCTTTGAACTCTCTCGGGTTCGGTGGCCAGGAAGGTGGCGACAGCGTTACAGACATCGATAACCAGGATGTGGTTAATCAGGTGTTAGATGACCCTAATGATGATATTGATAATTTAGACAATCCAGATGACGACAAGTCTTCTGAGGATAATAAAGATGATAAGAATGTAACTGGTGATCCTAATGCTCATGATGATGAGACACAGATCCCAGATAATATTTTAAATAATAATACGTCCGACACAACTACAGTTGACAACGAATAGGATAACGACAATGGTGATAATGATCAGCAGACTGACACTGACGTCGTAGATCCTGGAGAAGCAGAATAGATTGGTGCTTTCTTTGACGCATTCGCTGAAGCTAATGGTTGGAGTGTTGATGCAAACGAGAAGCCTAAGTCAGTCGAGGACCTCGTAGAGTATATCAAAGATGTCGTAGATGAGAATTCAACCCCACAGTACGCCGATGATCGTATTGCTAGACTTGATCAGTACGTAAAGAATGGTGGTAAATTTGAAGACTTCTATCAGACACAACAGAAATCTATGTCTTACGATAACATAGATTTGGAGGACGAATCTAATCAGAAAGCAGCTGTTCGTGAATTCTATAAATTACAGGGAATGAATGACGAACAGATTAGTCGCAAGATTGAGCGCTATGAAGATGCTGACATGCTGGAAGATGAAGCAGCTGATGCTGTAAATTATCTTAAGGCGTACGAGCAGCAACAGCAAGAGTATATGGCTCAGCAATAGGAAGCTCAGAGACAAGAACAAGAGCAGCAAGCTGCACAGTTCATGGACGATCTTACTTCTAGTATTAATGGTCTTACCAATATTAGAGGTATCAATATCCCAAAGGAGGATAGAAAAGCATTGTTCAATTATATTACAAGAACTGATGCAGACGGTTTAACAGAGTATCAGAAGGCTTTTAATAATAACCTTGTTAACAATTTGATAGAATCAGCCTACTTCACAATGAAGGGTGATGCTCTACTGGGCGAAGCACAGCGCAATGGTCAGACATCTGCTGCGAGTAAACTTAGACAAATGCTCAAACACCAAACAAAAAATCATACATCATACAATGTTGGGCATGAAAAACAACCTCAGGCATGGGATCTCGCGTCAAAATACCTATGATGAGACAATTAACATATTATGAATAATTCAAGTTCTTTATTAAATAATCTTCAGCTCTACCGTGGTAAGCGTTTTGCTGACTTGGTAGACGAAAACATGATTGCTAACGCAATGCTTACAAAGCCTCATGAAGTAGCAGGCTTGTTGTCATTGGTTTTTGGTACAAAGGATGATGGTATTTCAACTACCATCGACTTGTTAACTGGTGGTCTTGGTTCAACCATGACTATCGAAAACAGAGAATATGAGTGGTCTGTAATGATTGATGCTGATCACGCTGTTAATATCCGCTATGCTAAGTGGAATGGTAAGGAGATTACTCCTAAGTCAATTACAGAAGGTTTGACTCCAGGTATTAATAATACTCCTATTTATCTTGGCTTGGAGGAGAAATTCTTCGGTCCAGGTGCAATTCTTGCATTTGATAACATTAACTTCCAGGTACGTGTAAACGGTACTCCATACCAGGATGGTAGCACATGGGTATATGAGTGCTATGTAGCAGAAGGCTTCCAGGGTTCTTATATTCCTTGCGAGTATTTGCTCCCAGGCCGTCAGGTAGACCGTATCGGTTCTGCATACGAGGAGTACAGTGATGAGGCAGATATCATCAACTATCAGACTCCATTTAAGATGCGTAATAGCTTGATGACTATGCGTCTTACTTACGATATCACTGGTGATGCTTACTCTACAGTATTGGCTATCGCTTTGACTGATCCTGAGACAGGTAAGAAGTCTTATTTGTGGTCTGACTATCAGTATTGGAAGGCTCTTCGTGAGTGGAAGAAGAGAGAGGAGAAGCAGTTGCTGTTCGCTCACTCTAACCGTAACGCAGATGGTACTTACAATTTGAAGGGTACTAATGGTCGTTTCGTTCCAATCTCTGCAGGTTTGTTCGAGCAGATTGCTCCAGCTAATGTACGTTATTATACAAAGCTGACTACAGAGTTGTTCGAGGATTACTTGTTCGATCTCTGCTACAACATTATCGGTACTAACGAGCGTAAGTTCGTTGCTTTGACTGGTGAGATGGGTATCCGTGAGTTCGACCGTATCTTGAAGGAGAAGGCAGCTAGCTTCAATATGATTGATACACACTTCATTACAGGTTCTGGTCAGGACTTGAAGTTGGGTGGTCAGTTCACAACTTACACTATGACTAATGGTATCGAGTTGACAGTTAAGCGTTGCGCTATGTTTGATAACATGGAAATGTTCCGTCAGCTTCACCCATTGACAGGTAAACCATTGATGTCTTACACATTCTTGTTCGTTGACCTTGGTCGTCGTGATGGTCAGGCTAACATCGTTAAGGTATGTCGTAAGGGTCGTGAGTTCGTACAGTGGTGTACTGGTGGTTCTGTATTGCCAAATGGTTATGCAAACAACATCAACACTATGCGTTCTAACAGCCGTGATGGTTACCAGGTACACTTCCTTGGTGAAGAGGGTATCATGTTGAGAAACCCATTGTCATGCGGTATCTTGTATTGCGATGCTGAAGACCAGGAGACTATTGCAGTCGAGAATAGAGCAGCAGAGCTCGCGTAATTAATAAAATAATATACAATGTTCAACCCCACCCAAAATCGGGTGGGAGCTTGGCATTGCAACAACTAATTGAAAAATTATGGTAGTTGAATTAAAGATCAGAAAGAAAAATCCCTGGGCTGGATTGTTAAAGTATAAACATTGTTTTGATTACATTGCACCTTACTTTACCAGATCTGGGTCGATATACACAGGTTTAACACCTGAGGACGAAAAGAAATTTGAAAAGGAGCTTGGCTATCCAGAAGGCCATCTCGCTAAGAATTCTCCATTCTGGAATACATTCTGTGTTAAGGTTGGCTCTAAGAGCACAATCCTCGATGACTCATTCCCACGATAGGCTATGATCATTAAGTTCCTTGAGGGGCATAAGAGAGTAGCTACATCACTTGATAAACTCAATGCTGGTAAGGATTACCTGCTTATTAATAGACAGGCTGAAGCTATTGAGAAGAATAAGATTAACAAGCTTCGTAGAGACGCTATTATTGCCTTTGGCAAGCTTTCTCTTGAAGAGATGCGTAAGTGTCTGAGACTGTTCGGTGTTAGTGCTGATACAATGTCTAATGAGCTTGTAGAGTCTACGTTGTTCTCATTGGTTGATAAACAGCCACAGAACTTCTTTACAAAGTGGGTTAATAACAAGACAAAGGAAACAGAGTTCTTGATCGAGAGCGCTATTGCCAAAGGTATTATCCGCAAGGATAGAACACAGTATTACTATGGTTCTGAGATGCTTGCAGACTCATTGTAGGATTGTATTGCATACTTGGATGCAAAGAAGAATCAAGACTTAAAGATCTCGATTATTAATTAGGTCGAAAATAAATAATTAAACTAACGACGTATGACGCATAGTGATATTTATACTAAGTTTATGATTGAATATGACAAGGCAAATATAACTTCGTCATATCCGTCGCTAACAAAATATGAGATTGCTACAATACTTGATAAAGCCTACTTAGCTCTTATAGCTCAAAAATATACAGGAAACAATCCTAGAAGGTCAGCGTTTGAATCAGATATGAAAGCAATCGAAGATTTATAGCCATTGATTAACAAATTAACTGCCGTTGGTAGTTTATCTGGCGATAATAGCTATACATTCGCTACGCACACTATAGATAATCTTGTTTTATACATAATTGATGGACAGATTGAAATCAAAGAAAGTATTAGTTCTCACGATAACAAGAACCATCAATATGAAAATATAGTGTTCGTATCGCATGATGTCGCTAAAAAATTTAAGGTTACAAAAACAAATCTACCTTGGATTGAGTAGCCTGTAGGATGCATAGAGAACAACAATGTTGTGGTGTATGTAGATCCAATGGATGTGCAATATAATGGAGCCCAGTCAACAGCTGAATTCACATATATTAAACGCCCTGCAAAATTTGCTATTGGACCAGGATTGTCAGTAAACGACTATGATTTCGGATAGACTAAATTTGAATTATCTGATAGCATGGCGGAAGAATTAATTAATTTGGCGATTATTATGTCTACCGAGATTGTAGAATCTAGTAGACTTACTACTAAAGCTAATACTAGATCACTTGAATCATGACAAGAGAAGAAACAAGAAAACTTGGTATTGAGTTTGAGCGCAGACTAATTGAAGTATATCCTTAGTTTGCGACAGAAGAAAAACTTAGCACCGATGCAATATATTCATTCTTAAGCGACTTCTAGACACAGTATGTAAAAGTATTGTATTCTAATGAAGACGATTTTCAACGTGGTACTAGACGAGCTAAAAGGATAAGCGATGTTAGTAGATCTTTAATTAGGCGAGTTAATATAAAAACATCAAATGATGATGGCTTATATAAACTGCCAGAAGATTACGCAATGTACGTAAGATCAGAAAGCATCGTTACAAAAAATTACAAAAGTGATAAGGTTTTAGAAGATGGTGTAATTACACCAAATATACTTATTAAGCAAGAAGATGTAGACAACGTAATCAATGCGTACTACAACTATAATGGAATCATAAAAAATCCATTAGTTATATTTGAAAGCACTAATTATACAAGTAATTAGTTTAAGGTTATATCTGACGTATATACATAGATAGAGAGTGTAGATCTTACATACTATTGCCAGCCTAATGCATTCAATGTATTAAAGTTTGATGACAACGATCAGTCTGCTGGAGCTGTACATAGTTATTGTTCGCTTCCGTATTCATGTTTTGAAGAACTCGTGTCAGGTGCTGTAGATATGTATTTAACTCAGTATAAACTAAAACTTGCTTATGGTAATTCTAAATAGAAATCACAACCAAAATAGTAGGAGGCTGAGTAATGAGGAATATAGATATTTTAGTAGGGCTAGAAAGGGAGATAAATAAATTTGATAGCCAGCTAGACAAACCATCTACTGACGAATCTTTATTCTGGCTCAATTAGGCTGTTGGTAAGTTTATTAAGCTTAGATTTAATAGCGATCTTGTTCACGGAACTTCATATGAACAAAATGAAAAGCGTAGAGAAGATCTTATTAAACTATACGAACAAAAGACTTACACATCAACAAATATGACTGTAGATGAAAGTCAGCCGTCATATACATCTTACACAATAACATATCCAGAAGACTTCATGTTCTCACTCAATGAGGACGTCGTGATAAGCGATCTTGATGGAGAGAATAAAATCAATACATGCATGTTTGAGTGCACGTAGGATAGTTTTATGTACAGAGTTAACAACAGTCTTACAGATTTCCATTACAGATTTCATAGAGCTAGACCTCTACGTGTAAGAAACTCTAATGGATGTATGTTGCTTACAGACAAGCAATATAAGATTAGCGAATATTCTTTAGGTTATCTCAGAAAGCCTACAGAAATAACACTCGATAATCCTTATAATGAATATGAGGATTTTGAGGATATTATTATGCCCGAGATTATAAAGATTGCTGCTCAAATGTATTTAGAAAACAAGAAAGACGAGCGCTATAAAACTATAACTCAAGAGGTAAATACACAAGAATAATAATTTTAACGTGGAAAGCCCAGCTAGTTAGGTCTAGCATTAACATTATAGGGTGAGTAGAAAAAATTAATTTAATATGATTACATATGTAAATACAGTCCTTGTTTCTAACAAGAACGGAAAGACTCTTGCTACAGCTGAGGATTTGGCTGGCAAGGAAACAAAAGCAGAACTTAAGCCATTGGTTGGTAAGTTTGTATTCATGAACTGCGATCCATCAGCACAGGATGGTACAGCTATTACAGATGTTTATGCTTACGATGAAAACGCAGATCGTTTTAAGATTGGTGTTATTACATCTGATAGCTTCCAGAAGGTTAGCAAGGATGGTGCAGTTAAGTTTGTTCCAGTTATCAAGTGGTCTAACATTATCAATGTGGCAGACATTAAGTCTGTAACAAAGCTTGACTATAAGGACGATGCTGAAGACCAGATTACAATAGACTTTACAAACGTACCAGCAGAAACACTTAAGGTTCTTGCTCAGGGCGGTTGTCCTGTTGTACTTCGTCTTACATTTAAGGATATGCCAATGCGCTATCGTAAGTGGACAGAGTCTTATAGCTACGTTACAGAAGTTGGCGATGGCGTTGAGCAGATTATCGCTGGTTTGATTAAGGATATTATCCGTGCTCCAAAACGTCAGAGAGTATACGCTAAGTCTGGTGAGAAGAAGCTTATTCTCACAGCAATGAAGTATGATGACGATGAGTCTAATAGAACAGAGAACGTATACATGAAGGGTCGTTTCGATGCAAATATGTATTGGATGAATCCAGCTGCTCCAGGTTGGGCATCTAACAACAAGTATGATCTTGGTGCAGTTTTCTCAAAGAAGGAAGGTACAACATACCCTGCTTCTGCTAAACTCGTTCGTGATCGCGAGCGTGCATCATTTGATTACCAGGGTGTTCTGCATCGTAGCTGCTGGTACGATCCTCAGCCAGCTATGGTTACAAATATCGACAATAAGTACGATGGTATTACAATCGAGTTTGAGAACCAGTACAGAACAGCTGATGATTTGTGGCGCAGAACAAAGCAGACAGTTGAGATTTACGCTTCTAACGATGGCGCTAATTTCGAAACAGGTGCTGTAGAAATTGCTGGCGGTCTTGTAGAGAAACTTCAGAATATGATCCAGGCTCGTCAGAATATTGCAAATCCTATTAGTAATGCAAACGCATACGACGAAACGAAATTTTAATATTTAGCCGGGGTGGGGTAATAAGCCCTATCTCGGCTTTTTGTTTTTAAATACATATCAATATGCAAAAAATCAGAATTGGAAATGATATTAGAATAAATATATCACTTGTTGATAAAACAGAATATAGCGCATCTAATATCAAGAATATAAAATGTTATTTGGTTAACAAAACATTAACCGAGAGCATGAATAAAAAATGCTGCAATAGTTAGTATTTGCTAAATTGGTGTGGATGTCCTACGTATCATGTATTGCCTCATTGTAGAAATAAATTCTACTACAATGGAAGGGATTTTGACTGCAAGTGCGAAATGGATAAATATAGACCTTTGGACAAAACAAAATATCTCATGGAGTCTGAATTAGACGCAAACAATAATGTTATAAACGCATACTTTCCATCAAAAGATTAGATATGCGGAGTATATCAATTAATTGTTGTCGTAGAAACATTTGTTCCTGGTTGGGGAAAAAGACAGCTTAAAACTAATACGATAGACTATGGAGAGATATTTGAAATCGTTGATAAAGGTACAGAGTAGACTAGTGGTATAACAATAACAACTGGAGTTGATCCTTTAATTAATTCTGGATTTATTGGATACCTCGCAGTAAGACCATTTGCTGAAGATGAGGAAGATGATAACGAAAAGGGCTTTGATAGATCTGACGATGGATACGAAAACCCATCACAGGAAACTTATGATAAGATAGGAATACAGAATGTAGATCCTAATCTGCTTCTCGAAGTTCACGATTTATCAAGATTTTCAACTATAGTAAATTATGTAGATGGTCAATATTTGTGGGTAATGTCAAAAAAGCCTATTAAAAACCTTATTGATGGAAGTATGCATAATATACCATTTACTACTGTTTAGTATAATGCTGAAACAGGATATTATTATTATGCAGGTTCTAACCCAGTACTTAAAAATACTATGTCTGGAGGAGTTTCTGTAAAGGCAATATTCTAAAATGACTAATTATGGCAGATATTAAAAACTCGTATATAAGACCAAAGAAAGAGGATACTATCGTATACGGAAGGATCGTTAGTGCGTCTACAGAAGGCGTTGTAGCAGATGCTGGACAAATATACGATGAACAGCTCAAAATTGGTCAGCACGAATTAAATAAGCGAATTATAAAGAGCGGCATTGGATCATTTGCCGGAATACCTACATATACAAAAGAAATCATAGATGGCGTAGATCCTAGTGACATCCCTGATAAATATATACTTATAGCTGATAAGGAAAGTGACCTAAAAACAAAACCTTCTAGAGAAGTTGAGGTAAATGGTACATATGTCGACATTTTGTTTTCTGCCATAAGAGCCTTATAGAGCGAAGTGGCAAAAATAAGGAATACGTTTAGATATGGACTCAATTCATATACGGATGAAAATACGTTAATGTCATCTGTTCTAGATGGTATTTCTGATCCAGACGACGAACCATTGTGGGCGGTTGATAAAGAAGATTTGTCATCTGTAACAAGCCTTACAATAGGTTAGGGTTGCGAGCTTGCACCAGAATCAAACTTAGGCTATGATGAAGAAGGTATAGTAAAGGTTACCGGAGAAGCTACATGGAATGACGATTAGACTGTAAAATAGATTACAGATCCTAAGATTTTTATGTACTTTACTGTAACTAATCCAGATGTAACTATACATTTAACAAATGGAGAAACCTAGACTCGTTTTAATATAAATTCAATAGAGTTACCAAAAGCTGACGCATACAATATAATGGTTTGCATTAGTAGAATGGTAGAAGATGCTGGTAGTAGATATATATATATTAGTATTGGTGACGCCATCCATGACAAGGTATACAAAGAAGGTTATTATTATGATGGCAAGCTAAATAATATACGAAACGATATCGGATCTTCATATTATCCAGACTGGGTTACGTTTAAAGATACAAACGTTTCAATGTTTGATATATGCTCTAAGTTCTAGGATTTTTCTAACCAGGTTATTCCTAGCGCACCATCTGAGTAGGATTACAAATATAAAGTATCACATATAACAATTCGTTCTGTAAAATCAGAAGATGTACTTTAGAAGATAAAGAACCAAATTCAGAATAACGAATTAACCTTTGTTGAAAGTACAAAGAATTTATGGATTAAAAATAATAATAAACTAGTTAAAATTGCTGCTGGTGGCGGTACAACACCAGATGACGGTATGACAGAAAGTGAAGTATTAGATTTGCTTAAGAAGCAAGGTATTATTCGTGAGGATGGTGAAAACCTACGAATAACAGACCTTTCAGATATTACATTTATTCACCAAGACACTGGCAAGAAGTATAAGTTCTTTATCAATGAGTCTGGAGATCTTATTAATCAAGAAATTCCTAATGACGAAGATCTGCTTTCTAATAGAGTAGTCGCTAGTGGTGTTGACCTGGATAGCTGGAGCGCTAGAGGATTTATTGGCAGACTTAGATTGGCCGAATATAATAAAACAAACCCATCTAACAGATTATCTGAAACACAAAATATTGGATTATATTCTGACAGAATAAAAATTGGTGCATTCTACGCACCATTGGATACAGATATCGTACACGGTTGTACGAGAGCATTCATTGAACTTGAGAACACATCTGATAGCGATTTTTGCTTATAGGGGTGCTATTTGCATTATACTAGACCAACAGACGACAAGTAGACTGTATATCATTTACCGCTTACTGGTACGATAAAAGCAGGCGGTACATATGTTATTACAGGAGCTTATTATGGTAACAAGAAAGATGAAAATGCTTATATTAAGGTAGATTCGTACGATCAAGAGTGGTATGAAGATGGCAAGTTGATTGATTTTACAATCGATACAGGTTCTAGTCTTGGAAATGGTTTTGCTTTGACATATGGTAATCCAGATCTTACTTCTACAACGTATTTGTGGAAAGCTAATGATAGCTCTGTTACTACATTTAATGACACTAAGACTTATCCTAACTTGTACGACCCATCGTTCATTGATGCGATCTATTTCTATACAGGTGTTATAGATTCTTCAAAGACTGGATATTGGGCAAAGCTTGTGCTTGGTATTACGTCGAATACAATGTATAAAAACACATTTGAGCTCGACCCTGCACAGCAGGCTTATTAGTCAGCTAACGTTAAAGACAGTTCTAGAGCAAGATGGGCTAGTACAGCAGATGTTTGGATTGTGGATCTTAGTTCGCCAATGATTAGTTTTCCACATTCTAGAGAATAGTATAGTGTGGCTAACTTTACTCCAAAGGCGTCTTATTTAAATAAGAATGTATGCACAGATAAGTCTAAGCTTGATGTAACTAAACCAAATATGGTTACATGTTCGTTTGGTGTAGACATGCATAAGGATAGGGCATTTAACTGGATCTCTGTAGGATATCATGATGAGTATATCTGGATTAGATAGAAAGGCTAGACAGATTGGACATCTAGATTTGAATCTTATAAAGAGGTAGAAAACGCTAATACGTAGGCTACATCTTATCCTAGAAGAAAAGAGTACTCTAAAGACGTTAATAACGTTATATATAATAGAATCGTAAGTAGATTCCCAGCAGATGGTACACAGTATACATCCCATAAATGTGTAATTAATGTTGTTAGTTCTGCGGTTACAGGCGGCCCTTAGGTTTGGGAGTATGTTGTTGGTAGACCGGATGCTAATGGTAATCCTGGTTTGTATGTATCAGACGTACAGACATTTACATTATACCCAGAAACTTATAAGCCAGTTATTTATCAAACAACAGATTAGCAGGGATTTGATTGGTTGCAGTACCAAGTTTGGGCTGCAGCAGCAAACAAGCTGAATGAAAAGATTGCCGAAGACCAAAAGAGTAGCAATATTATCCCTGTTGTTATGAATACTGGAGATATGACGCAGAACGGAACAAGAATCAACGAGTGGTTTGATTACTATAACGCTGGTAAGGTTTTGTTTAACAAGTTTGAGTAGATGAATGTTGTTGGTAACAACGATCTCTGCGGTACAAACGTAACAGATCTTGGAACTGGAGACGACCTTGGTAAATCAAACTCTTTCTACTTCCATGTGTTCTATTGCTATGATATAGATGAGCCTACATTCGTACCAATTGTTAATGGTAAATATATACCATCTCTGTATTATTTCGAATCAAAGAACTACAGATTCGTTATGATTAATAGTGAAATCACGATGATTAATTGTAACCAGTGGTTTAATCTTAAAGACGGAGAAGACACTGTTAATATTTATACCGGTTACACTATTGGTACAAACCAGAAGTACGTTAGCAGTTTTACATCTATCTATACAATGGTTTACAACATGCTTAACACTAGCAAAAAGTGTATAGCTGCTTGTCATGAAATGCCGTTCACTGTTATTACTAATAGCAGTATCGCAACTGGACAGGAACGATATTCTAGATCACTTGGACCTAATGGTACCGCATTAATTGGTAGTCATTGCAATTAGATTGATAAAACCGAAACTGGTGCCGGTACATATTGGCTTAGTAGACTCCTTGAGTATAAAGGTGTAAAGCTTATGATCGGTGGTCATAAACACACATATGCTTGTACATACCCTGTTAGAGAGTATTTCTTCTTTGGATAGAACAAAAACAGCAAAGACAATTTTGCAGAGTATTCGATGAGCAATACATTGTAGAACGATAATGTTAGATTTGTTGTAGATGGTAAAGATTATACAAAGTTCCCTTTAACAAAACGAGGTGATGTAGGATAGGCTCCTACTGGCTTCTTCCCATATACAAGTGTACCTACCCTTGAAGGTGGTGTTACTTATTTTATGTGTTAGGCTACAGGATTTAAACTTACATCAAATAAAGAGCTTCCTTCTGCAAACTAGAAGTTCTCTATAGCTATACCAGAAACAACAGTTAAAAACGGAAAGGATACAGCGAACGCTAATCAGAAATACCCAATGTTTGGTATTATAAGACTGGCTGATTCTGATTATAGTATAGAACTTGTTAGAATAGCAAACATTCTAACATCAACAGCTAAGTTTACATAGTATGATTATTCTACATCACCTATGAAGTTACAGTATTTCAAACAGGTTACAAATAACAATTATGGTGAATGGGTTGATGCAGAAACAACAATGCTTACAGTATGAGATTAAATAATAATTCTAAGATTGTTAGTGATGACGATATAATGATGTCGGATGGCTCTTTAACGCTGTCCGACAAATTGTCGTCTATAACTAATGATGTAAATTCGCTTAAGACAAATGTTAAGTGGATTTATAAATATGGCGGAGTCGGTTCTGGCTCTGGTTCCGGAGGCGGAGGTGGCGATAAACCGTTTAGTGTGTTTGCGTCGCTTAATGGTATCCAGCTTAAGGGCGAAAATATTGTCCTTAATGGAATAGGTACATATCCACTTCTTATTATAATAAACAACCCAAATGGTGGCAAGTTTAATGTAACATACTCGTATACAACCAAAACTGCTAATGGTGGAGAAACTACTCAGACAAGAACTTAGATTTTATCTATCGAAAATGCGTTTAGATTTTAGACAAATATTAATCTTAATACAAACGCTACGCTTACTATTACTGTAACAGATGGTAATGACACATAGCAGGTATCATGTTAGTATATTGTTACGCCATATTCGTTCGATGTGTCACTTGTTGATGATAATGGAAAGAAATATTTGACAGATAGCAATACGTATGAGATCTTTATAGAAACAGCAAGAGATACTGGTCTTAATATAAAAGTTGACTACGTAGTTTCTGTTTCCGCAACAATAAACTACTCAGCTAGTTTTAATGGATAGGATTTAGGTTCTGGTAATATTGAAGACCAAAGCGGATCGCTTACATTTCCTATAGATAAGAGTAATTTTACAAACGATAAATCTGGACTTTACTCTGCTGTATTTAGTACGCAGGTTATACCAGATGGTTAGGAAATGATCTCCAATGATCAAACTATAAATATATCTCTTATACCTAACGAACTATACTGCTTGATATCTCCAGATGTTGGTGTTATATATAATACACAATAGACTGAGGGATACTACATTTACAATCCTGGATATATTTAGTTTAACTATAGAATCTATGAAGGCGTAAACAATAACAGAAGTTACAATGTTTTCGTAAAGATTAACGGCGTATCAATGTTTGAAAATGGTCTTACCGTAACAGAGCGTCAATAGAATTCATTTAAGATCCTTGCTACAAAAGCTGGAGAAAACACAATTGAAATAAATGTTTCTGGGTACAGTGCTAAATATTATTTTTATGTAAAAGAGACATAGGATTAGCTTGATTGGTTTGAGAATCCGCAGTAGTGGAGTTAGTACTATTATAGAATCAATACTTGTACAGATAATTTTAAGCAGTATCTGGCTAATACAAGTATATCTTAGACCGTTAACTCTAACGCTATTAGAATAACAGGTATTGAACCTCCATAGGTTAGTGGTACAGGAAACATTTGTACACATATAGCTATCGGCCTATAGTTTAATCATATAAACTCTGATAACGCTACTATTATAAGTTTGTACAACGAGGGAGATTCTCCAATTATGACGATAGGGTAGCAGACAACAACTAGAGGTAGCTCATTCGTAGATTGCTATGTGTAGAAGCAAAATGATGCAAACAAAGATGATCTTACAAAATATCACCTAGTGTAGGTTTTCTCAAATTTTGTAAAAAAGAATGGCAACGACTCATACTATGACACTTCTATATATATTGATGGAAGAATGGAGGCGTCATTCTCTAGTTTGTTCAACGCACCATTGCTTGTAAAACAATTGCAGATAAACCCTGCTAACGTTTACATTAACACAATAGATGTTGATTATCTGCCTGTGTCCGATATTGGGGAGAACGGAGATTACGACGTATACCAATATTATCTTAAATATAGATCTGAGATAATTCGCGAACAAAGCGAAGAGTTTTAGCAAGAACTTATTTTAAAGCAATATTTAAAAAAGTTTAATGTTGGAATAGATGGTCGAATTATTACAGACGGTGCCACAATTAGTGATATCGCTGCAAATACATCAACTCCGGTTCTTGTTATGACGTGCCAAGATAATGGTACCGGAACTCCAATGATATAGAGACTTGAGAAAAATTATGGTGAGGATGGAACCGGTGAAGGATCCGATCTTAATTTCCCTGTATCAATCGAATGGAGCCCTGGAAGATCTGCGTTAACAGAAGTTAAGGTACCAGATTCATTTACTAATGCACAGTTTAGGGCATCGCTACAAGGTTCTTCTACAAAATTGTATAGAGTAAAGAACTTTACGTTAGCAATAGAGAATACCGACCAGTCTGAAACTGCTGACGTTTACTTGTATTCACCTAATTTCAACCAAGATAACCCTGAGACATTTTTACCGGAAACGTAGTTTACATTAAAAGCCGATGTCGTTGATAGCTCTCACTCAAATAATACAACTTGCGGAAAGTTTGTAAACACAGTTTGTGAAAAATTTAGCGACAGTATTAGTGAGGATAGTGTGTTTAAGCCGTACATAAAGAACTGCCTTGAGGGATTTCCTATACTTTTGTTTATGCATATTGTTACAGAAGATCCTGATACTGGAAACAAAGATGACGTTTATTACTACTTCGGAGTATATAACTTTAACCTTGGTCGTGAAGCGTATTTCAATCTCGGCTATAAAGATCTTAGAGTATTTGGCGATAGGACTACATTGACTGGTAGTGGCAAAGACTTTGTGTTTTATAAAATAAACAACGATGATAATACGTTGAGAGAAGGTCTTGGTGTTGCTGAAATTTAGGGCGGTTCTAACTATTTTGACTTCTCGCAGTATGATTCCACTATATTATTTTAGCAGAACAAAGAGAACGATAACACATATATGTTTGGAGATCTTGTTCATGGCTCAAACTTTTCTGAAGCAGAACTATAGGAATCTATACAAAAGCTCGTAAAATCAGTGACGCTTGGAGGCGGTTATTTATTTGACTACCTAAAGAAGGGAAGAGGCTCTTATGAAGATGGATATTCTGCAGAAGAGCTTGATGAATCTGGAAACAAAACTGGCAAATCATTAAATATGGTTCCGGATTATACTAAGTAGTATAAAAGAAAGTCTGCGGGATCAAGTTGGCAATACGTGTTGAATAATACTATTAGTCCTGGAACATAGAATAATTTAAGAGATCTTTGTATACCAGATATGGATAATAACAGACCATCAGAGTTAAACTTCTAGTCAATATCCGAGTATTACACAATATGTATGGTTCTTGGTCTTGTTGATAGTGTAATGAAGAACCTTAATATTAAGACGTGGTCTGGCAAGAATTCTGCTGGTACAACTTGGGTGACAGCGTTCTATGATATGGATACATGTTTAGGTATTAACAATAGCGGTGGTAAAATTTCTTACTTTGCCTTCTCAGACTATTGGGATGGACAATTAAAGAAAACTCAAGACGGTGTTGATTATCCAGATAATGTAAATATATATAGAGACTTTTCACCATCTACACTTGGATCTAACGGATTCGACGTTCCTTCGTCATATTTATTTGCTGTTGCTAAGTATGCTAGATTAATATTTAAGGACGACGAATAGTACACGGTTAACTATCCGCAGGAATTGTATGCAAAATGGAGAAGTAATGTTATAAACAACAAGACTCACGAAGGTATTCTAAAAAATGCTGATTATTTTGTAGATAATTTCTACGCTAATAATCTCGGTTCTATAAATAACCTACTTGTAACATACAACTATAGATCTAAATATCTGGCACTCGATAATTCGGGCACACAATGGAATCCTGTTGATTATCAGAAGTTTAACGGAACAAGAATTAACTATGTAAGAGATTGGTTTAATGGTAGACTGCATATTCTTGATGCATACTTTAATCTTAACTCAAGTATAGGTGTACCTATACAATATAGGGATAGTAATGGACAGTGGAAGGATCTGAATTTAAGTAGTGATCCAAACGTTGAAGATATCGTATACGATCGTACATATAACGCCGCAAACTATTCTGTGCCTATGAATCAAGATGTAATTATCCTTAGGGACATATTCTCTTCTGGAAGTTCTTCTGCCGGTATTCAGCTTGGTGCAAATGCTAGCTTTAAGATTAAATGTCCTAAATTTTCTCCTTTACAGATTACTAAGGCTAACTCAGTTATTGCAAACTATATAATTGGTGGAGATAATTATCAATAGGTCGACATCAAAACAACCGGTGTACAGGGCGTTAAAGTTGGAGGTTCTTAGCTATGGTCTTATCTTGAAAATATAAACTGGATAGAAGGTAATGCTTAGACTGGTTTGTACATTGGATCTGATAAGCTTGAATCAATAAATGGTTCTTCAAATACATTTGGAAGCTTTTCTTTTAACACTCCTAGTGTTAAGGAGATTAACTTAACATCTCCTGGATATACCGCTACACTGTCACTCAATGGATCTGATAATTATCCTAACTTGAGCTCAATTAATCTTAGTGGATCAAAAATGGGTTTGAATGCTAACAGTCTAAATGTATCAACTGTTAATGTTAGTAATATTAAAAACCCAGGAGCAAGTATTGTTATAACAAACTGTACTAATATCACCAGTTTTTCTGTAGATAATAGTTAGCTTTAGACACTTCAGTGGTCATAGATATAGGGACGATACAAGAACTTATCGTTCAATAATAAAACGAATATCACAAACTTTAATTTAAGCTGTATTGAGAGCGGAAGTAGCTTTGCTCTTTCTGGTGACAATTCTGTTGAGACTATAACACTGCAAGGTTTTGAAACAATAAATATAAACAATTGCCCTAAGCTTAGAACTGTTACAATTACGGAGTATAACAACCATTCTAATGTATAGATTTACCCTAAGAGTATACGTGTAACAAATTGCACACATGGTTAGCTTTGTATCAAAGATAACACTGAAGCCACCGTTGATAATACTGTAGACTTGCGTAACTCAACGCATCTTTAGAATGTATGTTTTTAGAATAGCACAAATATAAAGTATGTCATCCTTCCTCCAAGTGTTGCAGCTGTAGATAGATGCTTCTAGAATGTTACAGGCCTTTAGACAATTGATGCAACATCTTTATATATTGGACCATACACATTCTATAACTGCTTTAATTATAAAGGCTTAAACAAGAGCGGAGGATATACGGGATTAAAAGTAAATTCTGGTACAACGTCTTTGAATAATGCATTCCAAAGAAGTGGTGTTGATCTTAAGTTTGTAGCAAACTTTTTCAAACAAGCAATTCCGAAAGATAACAACGTTACCAACGTATCGCAAATGTTTATGCAAACAAACGTTAGCTTTAAACAAAGTGACTATAAGAAGTGTATAGTAGAAGGAGTGTTTAAGAGTCCTATAGACGCATCAGTTTTAAATAAAGTTACCAATGCTAATTAGATGTATCTTTATACAGGCGTTAACGTACACTTTAAAGAGCTGTATAACTTCGGAAGCCCATCAGGGTGTTCGTATGCCTAGATATTCAATGCGCATACATCAAGAATGGCTACAGACTGTTTTAAATACTGTATATCAAAGATGACCGATTGGGGTGGTGACGATAATAGTGGTGGTCACGAATTTTAGATTCCAATGGACCCAATTACTGGTAACGATATATCAACATCAGAAACTATATCTGCTAAAGACATATGGAATCCTGATGGCGTATCTCCTAGGAAGCTTCGGGTAATATCGGACTTTAATATATCTAGCTTGTATAAAGTTGATTTGAGTGAATTGTTCAACTCTAGTTGGGTGTCATTAGAAACTTTGTATGCAAGCTTCCTTGATTGCAATAGCGTAAACCTCAACGGCTTGCTTTATAATCTACCAAGGATAAATAAAATTGAAACATGCTTCTCACAGAATAGCAGGAGTACTGATGTTGTTGATTTGTGGGAATTTATTAATTGGAATAATTTTGTTCCAAGAAGTTATGGTGGGTTCTTAACCAGTCAATATTGCCATGATTACGGATGCTATAACTTTAAAGCCCGTGTTTCGTTGGAGCACTATAGAGATATATGTAATCTGTATATCAAGAATGGTAAAGAAAATCTAAGCAACTTATTCTATAATACAGACATAACAGAAACTGATGGAGACTTAACGTTCGGAAGTACGTCTTCAATAAATTCG
>ERZ1032758.12-NODE-12-length-38724-cov-15.093770_pt1 | contig 38724 bp, 28 predicted proteins | sample MGYA00516958_ERZ1032758 | MGnify/ENA primary metagenome ERZ1032758 (study PRJEB33719, sample SAMN04262538) | wastewater metagenome | biome: sewage system; feature: street-access sewage; material: sewage | place: Peru: Lima | collected 2012-08-07 ...
CCTGGGAACCGTAACCGATGATGGCAACCTTCTTGCCTTCGAGGACCGAGAGATCGCCGTCGTTCTCATACCAGATTTGTGCAGCCATTGTGATTGGCACTCCTTTTTATGTAGTGGGGTGAACGCCTTCCGGCGCTCGGGTTTCTACCATTCGCAGATGAATTCGCGTGTTTTTGTGCATGGATTTTGTCCTGCAAACTGGGGTCTATCCTACCGGAGCCTCCATCTTGCAGCGTGTCTGGTCCACAAAGTGAGCCGCGAAACTGTAAAAATCCGTCGCGGCAACGGCAAGTTTCATGTATTTTGACGGGAAGGCGGCATAGGATACAACGCGTAGGGATTTTTGATTAGGAAGAGATGTCATGGTCACTGCGACTGGTCCTGCGCCCGGATCTGAAATGACGGCGGAAATCGGCGATATTGATGACCGTAGCACGTCAGGAGTTCTGCACGTTGCCGCGATTTTCGCCTCGCATATGGTGTTGCAGCGTAACAAGCCCATCGCCGTGTTCGGCGCGCTTGATGCCGATTGCGCCGGACTTGAGGTTTCCGCGGAAATCCGCGATTTCGATGGTTCCGTGATCGTGCAGGCGCATGCGTACGCCTCCAAAGAGATCAAGAACGGTTTTTCACCGTGGCGCGTCACGCTGCCGGCACAGCCCGAAGGCGGCCCTTACACGTTGCGCGTCACCGCAGGCAACGATTTCATCGAATATTATGACGTGCTTATCGGCGAAGTATGGCTGGCCGGCGGTCAAAGCAATATGGAACTTGAATTGCGCAACAGTGAAGACGCCGAGGAAGCCCTCGATAACTGCGCCGATCCGTTACTGCGCTTCTACAATGTGCCGAAAACCGGTGTGATCAATCGCAATGCCGAACATGCGTCAAGCTGGCAGGAATCATCGCCTGAAAATAGTGGCGTAATGAGTGCGGTAGCGTACTATTTTGCGCGAAAACTGCGTGATGAACTTGATTCCGACCTTCCGATCGGCATTATCGACTGTTATATCGGGGGTACGTCGATCAGTTGCTGGATGAGCGAGGATGCGCTGAATTCCAGCGAATCAGGGCGTGGATATCTTGCGCGCTATGAGCAGACGATCGCAGGTAAAACGCAGGAACAGCTCGATTTGGAGTACGGCGAATGGCAGGTTCGCTCCGATGCGTGGAATGCGTCGATCGCAGCCGCCCGCGAAGACGATCCTGACGTGACATGGGACACCCTGAACCAGCAGTATGGCGCATGCCCGTGGCCGCCGCCGATGACGCCGACCTCGCAGTGGCGTCCGTCAGGCGCGTTCCATGCCATGCTGGAGCGCATTGTGCCTTACTCCTTGGCGGGATTCCTATGGTATCAGGGCGAGGAAGACGAACAGTATTGCGGTTCCTACCGTGAGCTGTTGGGCATGATGATCAGCGAATGGCGTGCGCTGTGGAGCGAAAATCTGCCGTTCCTGATCGTGCAGTTGCCGCAGTGGATCGACAGGAAAGTCGATGAGGGTGACGGCGATCCGATGCTGTGGCCGGTGCTGCGCGAGGCCCAGTGGGATGCCGCGCAGTCCATCGACAACGTGTTCGCCATCTGCACCATGGATTGCGGCGAATACGACAATATCCATCCGATCGACAAGTGCACGCCGGGTGAGCGTCTCGGCGAATGCGCGCTCCGCCAGATTTACGGCATGAGCCGTGTTCCGGTGTATGGGCCGACGGTACTTGGCTTCCGCTGCGACGAAGGTGGTCGCGTTCGCCTGTTCTTCCGGTACGCGCACGGCCTGCATTTCAGCGGTACCACGCCCGACAGTTTCGGCGATGGTTTCGCCAAGAGCCTGCCTTCGCTGGTGCGTCTGCCGGAACGTTCCGGTTTTGAGCTTGCCGGTGCCGATGGCGTGTTCTACCCGGCTACCGCGGCGATTTTCGTGGATTGCGATATTGACGATCTGGTCAATGCGAAGGTCAATGTTGTGGACTATAACGCTACGGAATTCGGCATTCCGATCAACAGCCGCAGTATTGGCACGATTACGTTGGCCACGTCGAAAGTGCCGGAGCCAGTGATGATGCGTTACGCATGGCGTAGTTGGGGACCGGCGCCGTTGTTCAACGCCGACGATCTTCCCGCCCACCCATTCAAGCTGGACCTGACCGATCACACCGACTCTGATCACGCTGAATAATCACGTTAGATAGTTGCGTTGAACGGCTGCGTCACATGATTGTCGATAATTGACAATGAATAGCGTGCGATTGCTGTGCTTATAGTGTGCGGCAATCGCACGCTTTGTATTGCGATTGAAGTCTTGCTGGTCGCAAGTCAGTCAAATACGAATCAAATAAAAATGCGTTATGCTGCGAGCGCATGGGCTATTGCCATAGATCCGGGCCGAATGATTCCAGGTATGCGGTCAGTTCGGCCGCCATCTGTTCGTCTTCCGGAATGCGTGGGTGGCCATCCGCGCCGCAACCGTTGCGTGAATACAAGAAATGTTTCACGTGAAACTCGCCCTCAGTGCCGCGGCCTATCCGAATCTGACCGCCATGGGTCGTGACGTGGCCGATACCGGTAAGCAGGCCGCCGAATTGCTGCTCAAGCTGATCGACGGCGAGCGTGTGGGGCGTCTGATGGAAGAGCCGTACGAATTGCGTGCCCGCGCTTCGACCGGTCCCGCTCCGGCAGCGGAATAAGATGCGATGATGAGTTAATGCGATGATGAATTAAAAAATTGCGATTGCGCATTTGCTGCGCCCCAACAAGGGCAGGATGAAAGCGAGCAGCGAGCCGATCGCGGCGATCGCCGCAAGGGTTACGCCATACAGGATTGCGACGGTGTTGCCGGACTGCTTCGACAGGTACCACAGGTCGAACGGCGCGAGTCCCCAGAACAGCCCGGGAATCGCGGATTGGAAATCAAAATCTGAAATCTGAAATCGTAATCTGAAACAAAAAAGCGCCCGTGCCCCTCGCTTGAGGCATGGGCGCATTGTTGCCTTACGACTTCAGGCGCGCTTTTGTGTGATCTGATAGGCGGCGAACAGCACGACCAGCCAAATCACGCCGGCGACCACTGCGATGCGATAGCTTGCGGAGAAGCACATCAGCACCACGACCAGCAGCATGAACGCGATCACCACATACGGCGTCACCTTGGCGAACGGCAGCTTGAAAGCGAGCTTGTCAAGCGCTTCCTGGCCCTTCAATCCCTTCAGATCATTCGGACCGTCGCCGGCGGCGACAACGCGACGGAACTTAATCTCCGTAATCATGATCATGATCCAATTGATCGCAGCGGCGATCGTGGCGATCGACATCAAATAATTGAATGCGAAATCAGGCCACACGAACACCACGACCACGGCGATCGCAATAATGATGGCCGACGTGATCACACCCCCGACCGGAACGCCGCGCTTGTTCAGACGGCCCAGATACGCGGGCGCATTGCCCTGCTTCGCCAACGAATACAGCATGCGCGAGTTCGCGTACAGGCCGGAGTTGTACACGCTCATCACGGCGGTCAGACACACGAAATTCAGAATGCCGGCGGCCGCGTGCACGCCCACCGAGTCGAAAATCTGCACGAACGGGCTAGAATTGCCGTCGATCGTGCTCCACGGGACCACGGCCATGATCACGCCGAGCGCGCAGATGTAGAACACGAGAATACGCCAGATAATGCCGTTCGTGGCCTTCGGGATGGTGGTGCGCGGATTTTCGGTTTCGCCCGCGGTGATGCCGATGAGCTCAGTGCCACCGAAGCTGAACATCACCACGACCAGCGCCATCAGCAGGCCGGTCCACGTGCCGTCCGCATTGCGAGACATCAGGCCGTGGGGCAGGAATCCGCCGTCAACGGTGAACCAGTTGGCGAACGACGCACGAATACCCGAAGCTGTCGGCACGTTCGTGATGATCACATACAAACCGCCGAAAATCATGGCAAGCACGGCCACGATCTTGATGATGGCGAACCAGAATTCAAATTCGCCGAACTTGTTCACGCCCATAAGATTCAGCGCCGCGATGGCCACCAGGAACACCGCCGCCGACACCCACTTCGGAATGTTCGGGAACCAGTAATTTACGAACGAGCCAACCACTGCCAACTCCACCATGGCCACGAGCACGTAGTTGAACCAGTAATTCCATCCGGAAATAAAGCCGGCGCGCTTCGACCAGTACTGTGTGGCGTAATAGCTGAATGCACCCGCCTTCGGATCCTCGACTGCCATTTCGGACAGTGCGCGCACGATCAGGAAAATCGCCAGGCCGCCGATCAGATAGGCGAGCAAAATGGCCGGACCCGCCAGCTGAATCGATTCGCTGGAACCGTAGAACAGGCCGGTGCCGATCGCACCACCCAATGCGATCAATTGAATATGACGATTCTTCAAAGACTTGCGCAGCGTCGGCGGAACCGGCACATCGTCGGTTTCGCGCGGTTTCTTCGCAACGGTTGCGTCGCTCATGAATGCTTCCTCTTCTTGGGTGCCTTAGCAATATTCGGCAAATTCAGCAAAAGTTTGGCGATCTTGTGATATTGCGTTCGGCAGTAGTGGTAGGTGACGCGCCTATGGTTTTTGGCATGGCACGTCTTTCCCGATTGTAGCTGTAGCGCGTGGATTCGGTTTCATAGTGTTCAATAGTTCGATAGTTCAATAAAATGAAGGTTGTGAGAGCGATGGTTGGTGCTGCTTGAACGCTGCGGGGCTGGAGGTCGTCATGGCATTCGTCAAAGACATGGTGCGTATGTGGTTGCATGCGTGGAAGCGATTCGTCTCCATCGCACTGATCACGCTGCTGGGCGTTGCCGTGCTTACCGGCATTTACGCGGGCTGCCGAGACGCTTTTCTTGCGACGGATCGTTTTTTCGACACCCAAGGATTGCACGATATTCAGGTGTTGTCGACGGCCGGATTGACTGACGACGATATTGCCGCGCTCCGTAAGGTTTCCGGTGTTGCGAAAGTGCAGGGCGAACGTTCGCAAACCGTGACTGTCGATCTGAACGGCAAAAAAACCGTGATCATGCAGGAGATCGGCACGAACGGCATTGACCAGCCGTATCTGCAAAGTGGCCGTATGCCTGAAAAGTCCGGCGAGATTGCGGTGACGCGTAAATTCATCAAGGATTCCGGCTACAAAAAGGGCGACCATATTACGGTGGCGCCGCAGGATTCGGCGTCTTCGTCTACTTCTGCTTCTTCTGTGTCCGATTCTGCAGAATCGGACAATCAGGCACCGAGCTTCCCTGCCGAACTGACTATTGTGGGCGTGGTGCTTGACCCGCAGGATCTCACCAATCCAGACGGCTATTCGGGTATGAACGCGTTCCGTTCCTCCGCCACCAGCGACTACACGTTCTTTGCGCCGTCCGACGGTGTAACCGGCAGCATGTACACGGCCGTTACCATTCTCGTGAAAGGCGCCGCCGACAAGGACTCGTTCAGTGACGTGTACGACGACACCGTCAGCGAAGTAGCTGACCGCATCGACGGCACGGTGCGAACCAATCGCCAGAAAGCGCGTCATCAGGAACTACTCGACGCTGGAACCAAACAAATCGACGAGGCGAAAGCGCAAACCGACAAACAGTTCGCCGCAGCGCAACAGCAGATCGACAGCAATCGCAGCCAGCTCAATCAGCAAATCGACCAAATCGTCAATATGCAGGCGGGCGCGGCTGCAGGATCCCTCGACGAAACAACCCGTGAAACACTACGTGAAACGGTAATTGCCGCAAGCCCGCAATTAGCGGAAGCCAAAGCGCAACTCGACCAGGCGCAATCGAAATTGGACCAGCAGAAAAAAGACACCGAACGGACACTGCAATCCAAGCAAAACGAGCTGGAAGACAGCATTCCGCAAGTGCGTTGGTATGTGCAGGACCGGTCGCAAATCGGCGGATTCAGCTCGCTGAAATCTGATCTGGAATCCATCCAATCGCTGGGCAACGCATTCCCGATCGTGTTCTTGCTCGTGGCGGTGATGATGAGTCTGACCGCCATGGCGCGCATGGTCGAAGAGGATCGCGGGCTGATCGGCACATACACAGGGCTCGGCTACGGGCGTCTTGCGGTCGCCTCACGATACCTGTTGTTCGCGCTGTTCGCCTGCCTGATCGGCGGTGGACTCGGCCTGATCGCAGGCTTCCTTGGCATTCCGGCGTTCCTGCTCGTCGTATTGCGAGGCTTGTATGTGATGCCGGACGTACGCTTGGCATACGACTGGCTGTACGGAACGGCCGGAGTCGCGCTGTTCGTGGTCGGCGTGCTTGCCGCAACCGTGTATGCGTGCGCGCAGGAAATGCGACAGAAGCCGGCCAGTCTCATGCGTCCGAAAGCGCCGCGTGCAGGATCGCGCATTCTACTGGAGCGTATCAAGCCGTTGTGGAATCGCATGAGCTTCCTCGGCAAAGTCACGGCGCGCAACATTTTCCGTTTCAAATCGCGTCTGATCATGACGGTCGGCGGCGTGGCCGGCTGCACCGCGCTGATTGTGTGCGGACTTGCGATCAACGACACCGTTGCCGCATTGGGCGCGAAACAGTATCAGGACGTGTATCAGTACGATTTGATGGTGGTCGCGAACGATGATGACGCTGATGCGATGCGGCAGAAAGTCGCTTCGGATGGTCGCGTCACGTCGAGCATGGACGTGCGCGTTGAATCGGGTGATTTGACCGGCGATTCGGGGAGCGAAAGCATTCAGCTGGTTGCCGTGCCCGACAGTGAACGCAGCGAGTTCGGCAAGATGGTCACGTTGCAGCCGGTGCGCTCCAGTTGGGTGGATGGTGCGGCCGATACGGTAAGTCTGGGCGATGACGGCGTGATCGTATCGCAGTCCGCGGCAAGCGCGATGGGCGTCAAAGCGGGCGGTATGGTAACGCTGACCAACGGTGACGATATGCAGGCCGAAGCGCATGTCAGCGCGGTGATCCGCAGTGTGATCGGATCGGACGTGTATGTGAGCGAAACCTATTATCGCCAGCTGTTCGATACTGCTGCATCCGGCACGTCTTCCGCATCTTCCGCGTCCGATTCTGGAGAATCGGACAATCAAAACGGCGAATCCGGTACCTCGAATGGCGCATCGTCAAACGGCCAACAACTGGTGTGGAACGCCATGTATGCGAAGCTCAAAGGTTCAGGCGAATCCCATGCCGCCTATGCGGAAAAGCTGGAAGACGACGATGCGGTCATGAAAGCCGTGAGCTGCGCGCACATGGCGGAAAGCTTCAAATTCGATCTGATGGGTGCGGTGGTCGCGCTGATCGTGGCGCTCGCGGGCGGGCTCGCGCTCGTGGTGTTGTTCACGCTCGCCAACACCAACGTGTCAGAACGTGAACGCGAGATGGCCACGCTCAAGGTGCTCGGATTCTTCGACAAAGAGGTTCACCACTATGTGAACCGTGAAATGATGGTGCTCACCATGATGGGCGTGGTGCTGGGCTTGCCTCTCGGCCGTTTCGTCGGCGGATTGCTGACGGCTGCGTTGAATATGCCCGCACTGTATTTCGAAGTGGAATGCACGCCGTTGAGTTATGTGATTGCGGCCGGCGCGACCATGGCTTTCGCGCTGCTCGTGCAGTTGTTCGTGAATCCGGTGTTGGATCGTATCGACCCGATTAGTTCGCTCAAATCCGTCGAATAGGCGCATGTCTGAATGTCCGATTCTCCAGAATCGGACAAGTAATGCGGCGAAAGTGCCTTGTGGTTGTCCGTTTCTCCAGAATCGGACACTTAGAGTGCCGGAAAGGCTCGGATTCGCGTTTCAGTTCTTCGGATAACGGTAGTTGTGTGGCAGTTGCGTGGTGATCTGCGGGTCCAGGCCGAGTTCCTTCAACTGCCGGTCGATTTCGCGGCGCGCACGTTTCACAAGTTCGGCTCGATATTCATCGCCATGTCCGGCATTGCTATGTGCCGCATCGCCATGTCCCATCGTTCCCATCTTCTCCAGTGCGTCCAATGTTTCCGCCATACGCTTGAGCCGGTCCTGATGGTGCAGCAGCGCACGTACCTGCGCATGTTCGCGTACGATCGTCCGCCAATCGGATGGCGTGTGCGCAATCTCCCGAACCGCGGTGACGGGGTGTATGTCGGCCACCTGATACGTGATCGAGCCGAGCAGCGGCATCAGGAACACCGTAATCGCGCCGGCTGCGACCAGCGTCGACGCGGTGTCGCTTTGCATGGTGCCGACCTTCACCGCCAGCGACGTGACGGCGACGATGATCGGCAGCGCGGTCGTGCAATACAGGGCTACGGTGACGCGGTGATGCGATGACAGCGGATTCTTGCGTTTGTCGAGCGATAGCGCAACATATACGGGCACCGCGCGAATCAGCATGAGCATGACGATGAACGCGACGAGCAGCGCGGGTCGGCCTGCCACGGCGCGCACGTTGATCGCGGCGCCTGACACCACAAAAAATACAGGAATGAGGAAGCCGTAGCCGACACCCTCCAACTTCATTTCCAGCGACTTGCTGCCGTCGGGGATGATGTAACGCAGGATGAAGCCCGCGGCGAACGCGCCGAGCACCGCGTCAAGTTCGAACAGCGCGGAAATGGTGACAAGGAAGATGAGCAGGAATGTGGTCAGTCGCATGAGCGTTTGCGATGACGTGTTCGCATTTTCCGTAAGGAAACGGTACAGGCGATGGCCGGTTTTCAGTGCTTTCGTAGGTAGCATCGCGCACAGTAGGCAGATGGCAAGGAACGCGCCGAGCACGAGCATGGTTTGCCAGCCGGTTCGGGTGGATAGCAGGATGGCCATGGCAAGGATTGGGCCGAGTTCGCCCCACGTTCCGTACGAGATGATGGCGTCGCCGATGGGGGTGCCTTCGAGGTTGCGTTCCTTGAGAATCGGCATGAGTGTGCCGAGAGCGGTGGTGGTAAGTGCTATTACCGTGGCGATGCCGTTGATGCCTTGCTTTGCGAAGAATGGAAGCAGGGTCACGACGAGTCCGGCGAGCCCCAAGGTGATGATCCATGTGACAAGGCCGACTTTGCCTTGATGTCCGGCGAGTCGTTTCGGGTCGATTTCATAGCCGGCGAGCAGGAATAGGAACGCCATACCGAGCTCGCTCAAGAGTTTCACGGCGTCGTTCACCTCGATTACGCCCAGTCCGTACGGACCGAGTGCGGCTCCGGTGACGAGCAGCAGCACAGTTTGTGGAATGAACCTTCCTGGAATCAGCTGCGCCACAATCGGGCTGACGGCCGCCACCGCCATGATGATAGTCAATGAAACGAGCTCTTGCGTCATGTTTCTAGCCTAGTGAGTCTGCATGACGGTGTTCAGAGACGGGATACCCCATGATGTACCAAAAGGGTGCGCTAGAATCCGCCATATGGTTTGCGCTATATGTGGCAGAGTCCCGCGGAAAGAGAGGTTAGAGGGTATGATTTATCCCCTCTAACTACCTTGCATTCAAGATGGTCTGCCACATATAGTGAAAATCAGTTTTGGAAAAGATGCGAATCTGCCACATATAAGGCATATGGGTGTGTTTCGCGGTGCGAACAATGGCGGAGATTGTGCGGCTCCCGCGGTAGGGTGTGAACATTATGACTTTTGGGAATACGAAAACCGAAAAAACCGGTACAAGCACGTCCGACGCGACGGAAACCGCGCACATCAAATCCGTCGAAAGCCTCGACCAGAGCAATGAGATGGAGCGAGGCCTGAAAAACCGCCATGTCCAGTTCATTGCCATCGGCGGCACCATCGGCACCGGCCTGTTCCTAGGCTCCGGCAAGTCGATTGCACTGACTGGCCCGAGCATCATTTTCGTGTACATCGGCGTCGGCCTGATCATGTTCCTGCTGATGCGTGCCATCGGCGAAATGATGTACAGCGATCCTAGCCAGCACACGTTCATCAACTTCATCACGCGCTATCTCGGCCGCGGGTGGGGCAAGTTCGCCGGCTGGACGTATTGGATCGTGCTCATTCTGACCGGCATGACCGAAATCACCGCCGTAAGCACATATTTCGTAACGTTTTTCGGCACATTCGGCATAGACCTGAACTCGTGGAAGTGGCTGATCGAACTGTGCTTCCTCGTAGTGCTCACCGGCATCAATCTGATTGCGGTGAAAGTGTTCGGCGAGGCGGAATTCTGGTTCTCCATGATCAAGATCACGCTGATCGTCGGTCTGATCGTCACCGCCATCGTGATGCTAATCATCGGCTTCAGCTACCCCGCCACGCATATCGAGGGTGTGGACGGCACGGTGTCGGGCGCCACGGTGAGCCTTACGAATATCACCGACGGCTTCCAGCTCGCGCCGAACGGTTGGATGAACTTCTTCATGAGCTTCCAAATGGTGTTCTTCGCCTACCAGCTCATCGAATTCGTGGGTGTCACGGTGTCGGAAACGCAGAATCCGCGCGAGGTGCTGCCGAAGGCCGTGAACGAGCTGATCATACGTATTCTGATCTTCTACGTGGGCGCGCTGATCGCGATCATGGCTATTGTGCCCTGGCGTAACTTTCACGAGAATTCCGATGGCTCGTTCGGTTCGCCGTTCATCATGGTGTTCAAATATGCGGGTCTTGATTGGGCTGCCGCACTGGTGTTCTTCGTGGTGATTACGGCTGCCGCGTCGGCGTTGAATTCGCTGATTTATTCGGCCGGTCGCCACTTGTATCAGCTGGCTTCGGATTCCGAGTCGCCTGCGATGGCTCGTTTGGCTGAGGTTTCCGACCACAAGGTGCCTGCGAAGGCGATTGTCGCTTCGGGTTGCATGATTCTGTTCTCCCCGATCATCAACGCGATTCCAGGCATTTCCGGCGCGTTCGTGCTATTCGCTTCGGCCGCCAGCGCTGTGGTGATTTTCATTTACGTGCTGACGATGCTCGCCCACCACAAGTATCGTCAGAGCAGTGATTTTCTGCCAGACGGTTTCGTCATGCCCGCTTGGCAGGTGTTTGATTGGATTGCGATCACGTTCTTTGTGCTCGTGTATGTCACGTTGTTCCTGTCGACGGACACGATTGGTTCTGCGATTGCCGGTCTGATTTGGCTGGTTGCGTTTGGCGGATATTGCCTGCTACGCGAACGATTCCAGAATCGCGATCTTAAGGAAGCCTTGCAGCAGTAACGTTTGCAGGTAACGCAGGATACAAGTAAGGGGCGTTTGCCGAACGTGAGTGCATCACGTACGTTCGGCAAACGCCCCTTTCAGCATGGTCTTTGCGCGAATCCCCATTACGGGATCCAGTGCAAATCAGCCGATGTAGTCGGCCTCGTTCGTCGGGCTGGACGGCACGGCATGATCTTCCGTAACCTTGCCCAAGCCAGACAAATACGCTTCACGACCCGCTTCGATCGCCTTCTTGAACGCGCGTGCCATCAGCGGAATATTGCCGGCGGAAGCGATGGCCGTGTATGCCATCACCGCGTCCGCGCCCATTTCCATGGCTTCCGCAGCCTGGCTCGGACGGCCAATACCAGCGTCGATGATCACCGGAACATTGGAGTTCTTGATGATCACTTCAATGAAATCGCGTGCACGCAGACCCTTATTCGAGCCGATCATCGCGCCCAGCGGCATTACGCAAGCCGCACCCGCGTCTTCAAGACGCTTCGCCGCAATCGGATCGGGGAACATGTACGGCATGACCACGAAGCCTTCTTTTGCCAGCTGTTTCGTGGCTTTGATGGTTTCCTCATTGTCGGGCAGCAGATACTTCGCCTCATGTTCGATCTCCACCTTCACGAAGTCCGTCTGGCACACTTCGCGGGCGAGACGTGCAATACGCACCGCTTCCTCGGCATTGCGTGCGCCGGACGTGTTCGGCAGCATGGTGATGCCTTTCGGAATGTAATCGAGCAGATTGTTTTCGGTGGTACGGCAGCGACGCAACGCCATGGTGACGATCTGCGTGCCCGCGTTCTCAATGGTCGCCTTGATGAGGTTCAGATCGTAGCGGCCGGAACCGAGAATGAAGCGGCTCGTGAACTTGTGTCCGCCGAGGATCAACGGATCGGCGTCGCCGGTGGCGATTTCGTCATACGCGTGCGCATCCGGTTCCGGCAGCAGTGCGGTGTTCGTGGTGGTGCCGACCAGCTCGTCGAGCGTGGCGTTCGGTGCCGCCGCGAAGTCTTTTTCCGCGGTGGTGATCGTGTTTTCGGTGCTCATGGTTAATCCTTACTATGCGATCAGTGTTGTGTCATTCGTTGCGATTTACGATTGCAATTGCAATCGCGTTTGTGTTTGCGTTTCGCTGTCAGGCGTCTTCTTCGCCGAGAATCAAGCGAGTGATCATATTGGCTTCATGGCAGGCGACCACACCCACGCGCGGTGCCATCAGACCAGCGCCCGGCACCGGAGCGGTTTCGCCATCGCCGCAGAAGTAGAAATTCTTCGAAACGCGACGAGTATTCACCAAATTGGAACTGCGGAATCCCGCCATTCCAGAAGCACTCACCAGCTTCTTGTTCGGCAGATTCTCAAGCACGGCATTCACCAGCATCGTCTTGTTTTCCGGCACGTCGAACGCTTCGCAAATAATATCCTCATTGTCGAACAGCGTCGGCACGTTCTCGTCGGTCACTTTCACGGTATCAATGGTGATATCGATAAAAGGATTGATCTGACGCAAGTTACTGCGCAATGCTTCCGTCTTGTACTGCCCAAGATCCTTCAAAAAATACTGCTGACGATTCAGATTCGTCATATCCACGCGATCAAAATCAATCAAATGCAGGTGACCGACGCCAATGCGGGTCAACGCCACCGCAATGGTCGATCCGAGGCCGCCGCAGCCGCAAATGGCCACGTGCGCCGCGTCGAGCTTGTCTTGCGTGGCTGCGGTATGACGGTCGAGCAGGGCCGCACGGATTTCTTCGCGGCTGACGAGCGTGGTCGGGTCGGGCTGGTTGTCGAAAGCGTGCTGGCGGGCGTCGATCTGCGCCTGCGATGCGGATGGTTCAAAAGTCATGGTTGTTCTCGTATTCTCGTATTCTCGTATTCTCGTTTTCCGTTCGTGCGTTGTTTTTGCCGGGTTGGTTGTGTTTTGTATGTTCTTGCGATTGTTACGCGTGCATTGTGCCGGTCGTAATCGAAAGAAATTTTGAAAGTGGTTCAGCCGCCCTGCACGAACGTGACGATTTCCAACGTATCGGTGCCCTTGAGCTGCGTCTGCGCACGCTGGGTGCGAGGCACGATCTCACCATTGAGCTCGACAGCCACGCGGTCGGCGCGCAGGCCCTTGCTTTCGATCAGTTCGGCCACGGTGATCGGCGTGGCGACGTTCTCTTCCTTACCGTTGATGATCATTGCGGTTCCCTTCTGTGTCTGTCGTGACACATGCTTCCTGCACTCCAAATGTCCGTTTCTGGTGAATCGGACATCCGGAGGTTCATTGTTGGTCTTTAAATGTCCGATTCTGCAGAATCGGACACGCACGGCATCTATTTCAGTCCACGGATGTCCGTTTCTGGTGAATCGGACACGTAGACGCTTGTTCGAGCCGCTTGTGCGTCCGTTTCTGCAGAATCGGGCACTCAAGGTTGGTACGAAAAAAGGGTCGCCGAAGGAACCGTACCCTATGAGGTGGTGCGCCCCTCCGTGACCCTAATCACGCGATATTCGGTTATCGCGAACGGAAATGAGATGCGCCTCGCGGCGCGAACAACCCGTCTCCTTACGGCGGCATTACCCGCATCAAGTCCTCGGTCGAAGCTCTATGAGCTCCCTCTCAGCCTTTCGGCTCCCGTTCGGTTGTGCCTTCATCTTCGCGCACGCGCCCGACAAGCTTGCGCCGGTTCACGTTGGGTTAGTCTTGAGATGAACGTGTGCGAATCGGCTGAGTGCTTGCAAGGAAGGGGAAGATGATGATGGACGGCGAGTTGGCAGGATTTGCGATTCCTCGGCTTGGTATGGGAACGATGGCTTTGGCGATTGAGGGGCGCCCGGATCGCGATACCGCGATTCGTACGATTCATGCCGGTTTGGACGCGGGTGTTCGCTATTTAGACACGGCTTGGTCATATTATCTGCCGAGCGAGCCTGGCACCGGCACTGCGGAAGACCTTGGCTACGGCGAAAAGTTGGTGCGTGATGCGCTCACTTCGTGGAATGGCCCCCGAGATGAAGTGCTGGTCGCCACGAAAACTGGCTATCGACGCACCATGGAGGTCCCCGCTTTTGTTGCTCCTGTGTCCGATTCTGGAGAATCGGACAAACAGGGTGCCGGATTTGGGGTACAGATGTCCGATTCACCAGAATCGGACACTCAGGGGCGGGATTCTGAGGGATGCAGTCGTCGGCCTGGCGAGGAACGCCAGCATTTGCAGGCGGCGGGCAGTCAATACGGGTGGATGGCGGATTCGCGCCCTGAAACCATGATTCGTGACGCCAAGGAGTCCGCGTTGCACTTGGGCGTCGATACGCTCGACCTGTTGTATTCGCATGGCCCCGATCCCGCGGTGCCTTACGAAGACCAATGCGGCGCGTTGAAGCAGCTGCTCGACGAAGGCGTGATCAAATATGCGGGCATCTCCCGTGTGAATAACGAGCAGATCGATCTTGCGCGCAGCATTATCGGCAACGGATTGATCGCCGTACAGAACCAGTTCTCGCCATCGCACCCTGATCCTGAGCATACGATGGAGCACTGCAAGGAGTTGGGGCTTGCATTCGTTTGTTGGAGTCCGCTCGGAGGCTTTCTTGACGCGTTCGACCAGCGCGCGTACGACCCGTTCCGTGAAGTCGCAGGCAATCATGGCTGCTCCTACCAGCGCGTGGTGCTCGCCTGGGAACTGAGCCGCTACGAGCGGTTGTTCACCATCCCCAGCGCCCGCAATCCGCAGGAAATCAACGATTCCTTCGCCGCCACCGAACTGACGCTCACGCAGGATGAGCTGGCGATGCTGAACGCCTCCGTCGACGCCCGTCGCGGCTGAATTCCGCGCAATACGTACGATTGGCCGCGCCCGATTCCGCACAATAATCGCGATTCGGGCCGCGGCCTTTTTCGTGCCTTCTGTAGCTTGCTCGCTGCAAAATCGCCCTGGGAATAACTTACACTGTAAAATGTTTACACTGTAAGATATTATGACGGCGATTGCGACGGAAGGAGGTGCCTCGTGGGCTTTGAAGAGGAACTGTTCCACGAATTGGCGACCAACACATGGGACAAACGCTCGCGCATGCAGCAGGAGATGGTGAAAGGCGCGAAGGGCGAACCCTTCGCCGTGCAGGAACTCTATAGGAAAGGCCCGCTGACGCCATCGCAGCTCGCCTCTTCAATGAAAACCACCACCGGACGCGTGTCCACACTGCTGTCCGCGTTGGAGAAAAAAGGCCAGATCACACGCGAATCCGACCCCGACGATCGCCGTGTGGTGCACGTGAACCTCACCGAAGCCGGCAGGGAACGCGCCGAACGGCAGCGCGAAAGCATGCGCGAGGCGATCTGCTGGATCTTCTCGCAGATGGGGGAGCGCCGCGCGCGCGAATTCGTTGAGCTCACCGAGGAATTCACCACGTACATGTCGCTGTGCATGCCCGGCAAACCGCGCCCCACGGCGGACGAGGTCAAAGCCGCGTTCTCAGGAAACGCACAGGAAGACGCGTAGTATCTTACGCTGTAAATAATTCACAGTGTAAGTAATCGCAATCCAGTAATCGCAAAAACCGCGAAAAATCGCAAAAACTAATCGTAAGAAAACAAGCAAAACACAAAACAAGAGAAGGAACCAAGCATGCTTCGCATCGTACGATACCTCTCCAAAGCGGAGATCGGTCAGATGCTCGTCGCGCTGGTCAGCATCGTCGGTCAGATCTGGCTTGACCTGACCCTGCCGGATTATATGGCCGACATCACGCAGCTCGTCGAAACCCCCGGCAGCGAAATGCGCGACATCTGGGTGGCCGGCGGCAAAATGCTGCTCGTCTCGCTCGGCTCGGCGGCCTGCGCCATCGTCACCGGCTTCATCGCCGCGCGCGTGGGCGCCTCGTTCAGCCAGCGCCTGCGTTCGCTCGAATTCAACAAGGTGGAAAGCTTCGGACCGGCGGAAATGAACCGTTTCTCCACCGCGTCGCTCATCACCCGCTCCACGAACGACATCACGCAGATCCAGATGTTCATCACCATGGGCCTCATGATGATCGTCAAAGCGCCGATCATGGCCGTGTGGGCCGTGTGCAAAATCGCGAACAAAGGCCTTGAATGGACGTTCGCCACTGGCATCGCAGTAGCCGTGCTGCTGGCGGTGATCGGCGTGATCATGAGCTTCGTCATGCCGAAGTTCAAGGCCATGCAGCGCCTGACCGACAACATCAACCTCGTGGCGCGCGAGAACCTCACCGGCCTGCGCGTGGTGCGCGCGTACAACGCCGAGGACTACCAGGAAGCCAAGTTCACCGAAGCCAACAAGGAACTCACCGAGACCCAGCTGTTCACCAACCGTGCCATGGCCATCATGATGCCGTTGATGAACACCGTCATGAACGGCCTGATGCTCGCCGTCTACTGGATCGGCGCGTACCTTATCGACGCTGCCGAAGCCGTCGACAAGCTCACCACCTTCTCCAACATGGTGGTGTTCTCCAGCTACTCCATCCAGGTGATCATGAGCTTCCTGCTGCTGAGCATGGTGTTCGTGCTCTGGCCACGCGCCGACGTGTCCGCGCAGCGCGTGCTCGAAGTCATCGACACCGATCCGATGGTCGCCGACGGTGTGAAGACCGCCGGCAAGCTTGGCATGGAAGGCGAAATCGAATTCCGCAACGTGAGCTTCGCCTACCCCGATTCTCGTCAAGCTATGTTGGAAGGCATCAATTTCACAGCCAAGAAGGGCGAAACGGTCGCGTTCATCGGCTCGACCGGCTCCGGAAAATCGTCTCTCATCAACCTCGTGCCGCGCTTTTATGACGCGACGCAAGGCGAGGTTCTCGTCGACGGCGTTGACGTGCGCGACTACACGCTCAAGGCGTTGCGTGACAAGATCGGCTATGTGCCGCAGCAGTCGTTCCTGTTCAAAGGCACGATCGCCAGCAATGTCGCGTACGGAGATACGGAACGCAACGACGCCGACGTGAAGACGGCATGCGATGTCGCGCAGGCCACGGAATTCATCGATAAGAAGGACAAGAAATACGATTCCGGCATTGCGCAGGGTGGTTCCAACGTGTCGGGCGGGCAGAAACAGCGCCTGTCAATCGCACGCGCCGTCTATCGTCATCCGGAAATCCTGATTTTCGACGATTCCTTCTCCGCACTTGATTTCAAGACCGATCGCGCCGTACGCGACGCACTCGAACGGGAAGCGAAGAATTCCACGAAACTCATCGTCGCGCAGCGCATCGGCACCATTATGAACGCCGACCGCATCATCGTGCTCGACGATGGCAAAGTCGTTGGCCAAGGTACGCACCATGAACTGCTCGACAACTGCGAAGTATACCGGCAGATCGCCGAATCGCAGTTGAGCGAAGACGAGTTGAATCGCTGAAGGGGAGGACCAACATGGCAAGAGGACCAATGGGACGCTCTCGCGGACCCGTGGAAAAGCCGAAGGATTTCGGCGGTGTGATGAGCAAACTGGCGAAATTCTGCCGTCACTACATTCCTGTGATGATTTTCGCCTTGATTCTGGGCGCAGCCGGCACGATCTGCCAGATTGTCGGACCGGACAAGCTCAAAGACATGACCAACGAGATCACGAAGGGGCTGCCGGCCATGGTGCATGGCAGGCCGGTCATGAACTCGATTGATATGGATGCTGTTTCGCGCATCGCATGGCTGCTTGTCGCGCTGTATGTTGGGTACGCGCTGCTGAGCTACCTGCAGAGCTGGCTGATGGCCAACGTTACGCAGCGCACCGCGCAGGAGCTGCGTGAGGCGATCAGCAAGAAGATTAATCGCCTGCCGCTCAAATATTTCGACAAGGTCAGCTACGGCGATGTGCTCAGCCGCATCACCAACGATGTGGACGCGATCGGCCAGACGCTCGGCCAGTCGGTCGGCTCGCTGATCACTTCAATCACGCTGTTCGTCGGCGCGCTCATCATGATGTTCTACAACAACGTGATCATGACGCTGTGCGCCATCGGTTCCGCGTTGCTTGGCCTGGTGGTCATGGGCGTGATCATGGTCGCCTCGCAGAAGTACTTCACCCGACAGCAGATCGCGTTGGGAGATGTGAACGGGCACGTTGAGGAAATGTACACCGGCCACACCGTGGTCAAGGCGTATTGCGGCGAAGAGGACTCCATCGAACAGTTCGAGAAATACAACGATGATCTGTACGTCTCCGGCTGGAAGAGCCAGTTCCTCTCCGGACTGATGATGCCGCTCATGAACTTCATCGGCAACTTCGGTTACGTGGTCGTGTGCGTGGTCGGCGCGGTGCTGGCTATGGACGGCAAGATCGAATTCGGCGTGATCGTGGCGTTCATGATGTACATTCGCCTGTTCACGCAACCGCTTTCCCAGTTCGCGCAGGCGTTCCAGAATCTGCAGCGCTGCGCTGCCGCTTCCGAACGCGTCTTCGGTTTCCTGGAAGAGCCGGAGCTGGCCGACGAATCCGGCAAGAAAGCACTGCTGGGTGTCGGTGTGGATGGCAAGCCGCAGCCGGTGCGTGGCGATGTGGAATTCAGCCACGTGCGGTTCGGCTACGACCCGGACAAGACGATCATTCACGACTTCTCCGCGTCGGTGAAGGCCGGTCAGAAGGTGGCCATCGTCGGTCCGACCGGTGCCGGCAAGACCACGATGGTCAACCTGCTGATGCGGTTCTACGAGATTTCCGGCGGCACGATTTCGATCGACGGCGTCGACACCAAGTCGGTTCCGCGCTGGAATGTGCACGACCAGTTCTCGATGGTATTGCAGGACACGTGGGTGTTCCGTGGAACGGTGCGTGAAAACATTGCATACTCGAAGCCGGGCGTTACTGACGAGCAGATTGTGGCCGCCTGCAAAGCCGTCGGTCTGCACCGCTACATCATGTCTCTGCCGAATGGCTACGACACTGTGCTCGACGACAAGGCGTCGCTTTCGCAAGGTCAGAAGCAGTTGCTCACCATTGCGCGAGCCATGGTTGAGGATGCGCCGATTCTGATTCTCGACGAGGCCACCTCTTCGGTCGATACGCGTACGGAAGAGCTGATTCAGAAGGCCATGGACGCGCTGACCGTGGACCGTACGTCGTTCGTGATCGCGCATCGCCTGTCCACCATCCGCGATGCGGACATGATTTTGGTCATGAACCATGGCAACATTGTGGAAAGCGGTACGCATGAGGAGCTGATCGCCAAAGGCGGTTTCTACGCCGACATCTACAACAGCCAGTTCGCCCTCACCGACTGATTCGCCGTTTTGTCTGGCTGATTCACAGGAACCGCACGTCCCCAAAGGCGTGCGGTCTTTGTTTATTTCGGCTGGTATTCGGCTGTTATGCGGATCGCAGGAAGAGTTCGGCCGGGAAGTTGCGGCTGACTGCGATTTGGCGGGATTCGTCCAATGCTGCGTATTCGAAATCAAACGTGCGTTGCAGTTGCGCTACGTCGGAAACGAACAGGGCCGTGGCCAGGCCGTCCGCAACGGCGGTGGGGTAGTCGCGTGCAAGATTGAGCGTTGCGTTTGCTGGAACGTATGCCCAGCTGGCTTCGGTTTGTTGCGCGGGCAGTCCGTCGATGGCATTGAGCAGATGATGAATGGCGATTTGGGTGCGCTCGTTGACTGCCACGTTCCAATGGCGTCGGCTGGGTGCGCTTGCGCACAACGCTCCGTTCGCAATATGTGCGATTCCGATTGCGTGGGACTGATCTTCCGGATCCTCAAGTGCGACGGAAATAGGCTGTTCCGCATGAATCAGCAAATCACCTCCCGCATCAATCACGAATTGTGACGACTGCAGCATGCGCCCGAGCAGATCGACGAGATAGCCTTTGCCGCAGGCGCCGAAATCCAACTGCACCGGCTCATGCGTTACCAATGTGGTTCCGTGGCGGGTCACATCGCGTCCCCAAACGGCGCGTCCGCGCAATGCACCCAAATGTTCGGGCGCATCTTGTGTAACCGTGAAACTCAGCGACGCATCGTATCCAAGTCGGATCAAATCCTCGCCGACGCACGGATCAATCGCGCCGGAAGTGGTGGAAAATAGCGCATCATACAGATCGAACAGCGGCGCGCACCAATCCGGAAAATCGAAACTTCCGCCATGCTCGGCCTTGCCGATCGCCGCAATCAGCGAATCATTGCGGAATCGAGACAGCACGTGTTCGTAATCCTCAATGAGCGATTCCATTGCGGAACGCACCTTGTCGTCGATCGGCGAATCCGCGGAAATCACCATACCGGTGCCGAGCGCCCTATAAAACGCCGTGACAAACGGCATGCGTTGCGTCAAAGAATCCATGCCTCCGATGCTACCCGCCCATTTCCTCCAGCTACTGGGGGAAATGGGACTTTCGCGATGGGGCGCATGGTACAGTTGCCGGCAGGGCGTCAACATGGAGGTTGATATGGGGAATGTCGAGAATGCAAGTGCAGCCACGCGCACAACAAAAACGGTGAAGAGCCTGCCGATGCCCAAAGTCTGGGCTTTCGCTGTCGGCCAATTCGGCTGGGCGCTACTTTCCGGCATTATTTCGAATTGGCTCGTCTACTTCTACCAGCCTGACAGCGAAACCATCTCGCAAGGGCAAACCGTGTTCGTACCGCAAGGTCTTGCCGTACTCGGCGTGGTGACCGTAGTCGGCGGCATCACCGCGTTCGCCCGCTTCTTCGACGCATTCGTGGATCCGGCCGTGGCAAGTCTTTCCGACCGTTGCACATCAAAATCCGGTCGTCGCATGCCGTTCCTCAAATTTGCGGCCCTTCCGCTCGCCCTCGTCACCGTGCTGGTGTTTTGGAGTCCAATCAACGATACGAGCTGGATCAACGGCGCGTTCCTGTTCGTCACGGTGATCGGCTACTACATTGCGCTCACGTTCTACTGCACGCCCTACAACGCGCTGATCGCCGAGCTTGGTCACGATTCCAAACAGCAGCTCACCATCTCCACCGCCATTTCGTTCACGTGGGTGGCCGGCACCGCCATTGCGTACGTGGCACCGGTGATTTGGGCTGGTTTCGTGCCGGGCTTGGGGCGTGTGAACGCCATTCGTTTGACGTTCACCATCATGGCGGCCATCGCATTCGTGTGCATGCTGGTTCCGCCGCTCACCATCAAGGAACGCGATTACGTCAACTCGCAGCCCACGTCCGAATCGACCATCGAATCGTTGAAGCAGACGTTCGGCGACGGCGAATTTCGCAAGTTTGTCTGCTCCGACGTGGTCTATTGGGTTGCGATCACTACATTCCAGACTGGTTTGCCGTTCTTCGTGACAAGCCTGCTCGAACTTCCCGAGACCACGACCACCATCTATTTCGTGCTCATGACCGCAGTGTCGGTGCTGTTCTACATGCCGGTGAATGTATTGGCGAATCGTGTTGGCAAGAAGCGGATTCTGCTGGTCGCTTTCGTGATTTTCACATGTGCGTTCGCGTTTGCGGGCGCGCTTGGCTCCGGTCTGCTCGCTGCGATTCCGCCGATGGCGCAGGGCTTGATTCTCTCGATTGTCGGCGCGATTCCGATGGCCGCGTTCGGCATTCTTCCGCAGGCGATTGTTGCGAATATTGCCGACGCGAGCTCGAAAACGACCGGTCAGGATCGTCAGGGCATGTTCTATGCGGCTCGCACGTTTGCGATGAAGATGGGTCAGTCGGTGGCGATGCTGTTGTTTACCGGCGTGAGCACGATTGGCATGGCGTCGGGCGCCGGCTATCGCATTGCGGCTGTTTGCGCCGCGGTATTGTGCGGCATCGGCGGTGTGGTGTTCGCGTTCTACAACGAACGCAAGGTGCTTGACGTGCTCGAATCCTGATTCCGTCCATGCGCCCGCTGGCCTCACGATTTTGTTTTTCGTTGCTTTTTCGGAATCGTGAGGTCACCAGGGCGGAATCGTGAGGTCAGAAAGTCCAGCTCCATCCCAAATCCCCCAATTCCCGACTCTTCCAATCGCGCGAATATGCATGGAGAGGAACGGCGAAAGCGTCTCAAAAAATCACTATGTGAGATGACTCGCGCGGATTACAGAAAAGAGGAATGGCGGAATTCCGCCATTTTAAAGGTTTCTACAACAAAATTGCCAAAAAATCAAGACTGTTCTTTCGATTTTTTTCGTTTTATCTTGTGAAGCCGGTGCGCACTGTGCGTATGGCAAAGGTGGCGCACTCGTGAATCGGATTGTGAACGGCTGAGAGAGGAAGCAGTCTTATGTCATCCTGCGATACGCAGCGGGCTACAAGTGTGTCCGGTCGCCTTGTCGCGTTCATTGCGGCATTGATGATCGCGTTGACTACGCTTTTCGCGACTACCGCGGTTCCGCAGCCGGCAATTGCCGCCGATGACGGTCAAACGAATTTTGATTCCTGGACTGCCGCTGCGAAGAACATCGAAGACCAGCTTGCGACTGCCGAAAAAGACTACAATGACGGCAATTACGGTCAGGCCGGCACCGATTTCCAGACCGCGCATTGGATCGGTTACGACGCATCCAACTTCTCGAAAGTCGTCAACGACACCATCAGTGCCGACAAGCAGAAGGAACTGCTGCAGCAATTCACCGATCTTGAAGGTCTTGCCTACCAGCAGGACCAAGGCGACGCCATCGCAGCCAAAATCGACGCGCTGACCGCCGAAATCAACGCAACCGCGCAAACGCTTGACGCGAACGCCGACCTCGCCAATCCTAAGGAATACGCGAAGCAGCGTGCCGCGCAAACCGCGGAAGAGCGCAAGAAGCTCGACGCGGCCAAGAAGAATTCATCCAAAGGCAAAGGCGACCGCACGTGGAGTGAGGTTGCCAGCGAAATGACCGTCATTCTCGACCAGGCATACGAGGCTGCCGCTGCCGGCAAGGGCGACGAAGGTGCCACGCTGGTCAACAACGCCTACTACCAGTACTACGAGAAGCTCGGCTTCGAAAAGAACGTGATGAACGCGATTTCCGGCGACCGTGTTTCGCAGGTCGAATACCAGTTCAAAATGACTCGTAAGACCATGCGCGATGGCGGTTCCGACAAGGAAATCAAGAAGCTCGTCGACGATTTGAAAAGCTGGCTTGTGAAAGACGCGGCCATCCTCGACGGTGGTGCGTCCGGCAATGTCAACGGCTTCACCAAGCTCGTCACCAGCTCCGCCGGCCAGGCGTTCCTCATTCTGATCCGTGAGGGCCTCGAAGCGCTGCTGGTGGTGGCCGCAGTGATCGCCTATCTGGTGAAGTCCGGCAACGAGCGTTTCACTAGGTGGATCTACCTTGGCGTGGTCGCAGGTCTGGCCGGTTCCGGTTTGGTCGCCGTGCTCTTCACGTTCCTGTTCGGCGGCTCCGGCCCGATTCAGGAGATTTCCGAAGGCGTGTGCGCGCTTATCGCCACCCTCATGCTGCTGTGGACCAGCAACTGGATGCTCAACAAGAGCTCCGTAGAAGCGTGGAACAACTACATCAGGAACAAGACCGAAGCTGTTGTTGCCGGCGCGCAAAGCAAGGTCGAATCCGGTCAGGGACTGGGCTTGGGCATGGTCACCGCGCTTGCCATGCTGAGCTTCCTTGCCGTGTTCCGTGAGGGTGCCGAAACGGTGATCTTCTACGAGTCCATCTACTCCATGAGCCAGGATGCGCACGGCATGTGGGTTGGCGGTCTGGCCGCCGCCGCGGTGCTGATCGTTATCTTCCTGATTCTGCGATTCACTTCGGTGAAGATTCCGATCGGCCCGTTCTTCCTCGTAACTTCGATTGTGATGGCCGTGCTGGTTGTGATTTTCGCGGGTGGCGGCATCCATGCGCTCATCGAGGGTGATCTTATTGAAGGCACCTACTTGAGCAGCGTGCCAACTAACGATTGGATCGGCTTGTATCCGTACGTCGAAACGATTACGGCGCAGGTGATTGCCGCGATCGCGGTGGTTGTGCTGTTCGTGGTCGGTTCCATCAAGAAACACAGGATGAAGTTGGCCGCGCAGGCGGAACAGGCTAAGTAAGCGCCAATCAATAATCACAAGTAAAGATTTAGAGATTTCCATAAGTTTCCAACGTTCCTCAAGGAACCAAAGAAAAGGAAGAGAACACAATGAAGAATAAGAAGATCGCCGCCCTGCTCGGCATCCTGTTGGCAGGCTCCATGGCCTTCTCCCTGTCCGCATGCGGCAACTCCAACGATTCTGCATCCGATGCCAAGTCCGACACCTCCACTTCGGACACCACCGACAAATCCAGCGATTCCAGCGCTGATGACAGCAACGGCGCCGGCTTCGAAGAGATTCAGGTCGACGAGAAGCACTCCGATCAGGATGTTGACGCTCTGACCGTCAACGCCGTGTACTTCCAGCCGATCGATATGGAACCGTCCGGTATGGGCCTGAAGGCTGCCGACGCTTCCTTCCACCTGGAAGCCGACATCCATGCCAACGAGAAGGGCACCGAGCTCGGCTACGGCAAGGGCGACTTCGTGCCGGATCTGACCGTGAACTACGAGATCATCAACAACGCGAACAACGAGACCGTTGGTTCCGGTACCTTCATGCAGATGAACGCTTCCGACGGCCCGCACTACGGCGCCAACGTCAAGCTCGACGAGGCTGGCTCCTACAAGCTCGTGCTGAAGATCGAATCTCCGGAGAAGAAGGGTTGGATGCTGCATGTTGATCCGGAGACCGGCGTTAAGGGCCGCTTCTGGACCGAGCCGCTCGAGGTCACTTTCCCGGAGTGGAACTACACCCCGCAGGAGTGGTGATCTGAAACGTGAGTTCCGGCACATGCCAAGCGAAATGGTTTGGATGTAAGCCTGAATTCATGTTGAGATTCAACTCGTGGTTAACGCCGTTCACGTATCGCGAAACGTATGCAAGTAGCGCGAATATGGGTACGGCGTTCGCGGTTGCCTGGATAGTCGTTCGACGCACTCAAGGCCGTTTGGCCGAGCCTACGGTCGAACAACCATCCAAGCAACCGCTCTCTTGCGTTTGAGGGGATACGCTTTTGGGAGATAACGCGCTTTTGGGGGAATCTTGGTAAGGGGGTTCCTTTTGCGTGCCGAATTCACTAGGCTTTGACAGGGGTATATAACGAAAGGTGTGAGATGCTGACGCAGTACGTCACGGTGTTGCAGGGAACGCTGGCACCGGCTTTGCTGATTATGGCGCTGAACGTGATGCTCACGGTCGGTGAGGGGCGTGACAAGCCGTTGAGCGCGTACTGGCGTCTTGCGGGCTTCATTATTGGATTCGCGGGTGCCATTGTGTTCGCCGCGTTGCGTGCATCCGCGATGGTTAATCAGCGTACGTTCGTCAATTACCCCACGTTGTGGTGTTGTGTGATTTTCAATATCGCAGTGTTCGTTGTTGTGCTGTTCGCACGTCGCATCACTACGAATTGGCATGATCATCGCGCGTTGCTCGATATTGCGAATGCGATTGGCGCTCTTGCGATTGCCGCCACCACCTTCCGTGCGTTGCCTGATGTTATTTTGCGTTTGACGATTTTCGTGGAGCCAGGAGATCCGATCTTCACTTCGGATATGCTGCTTCGTGCGCTTGGTTTCGCATTGGGTGCGGCCACTGCGATTGTTGCAGCGTTGATTTTCCGTACGATGCGTTCCACTGCGATTCGTTGGTCGTTCACCACGGCCGTGCTGCTGCTGATTGCGCTGCTGTTTGTCTCGCATTTCACTGATCTTGCGCAGATTCTGCAGTCCAAGCGCATCGTTCATTTCCCTACGGAAGCGTTCCTGGCGTTGGTGTGGTGCATCAATCATCAGCGTCATATGGTCATTGCCATGGTGTTGGTGTTCATCATTCCGGTGGTCGCCAGCATTGTGATGGGCTTCAAAATCAAGCCGGAAGGCGCAAACGAGGCCATTGTGCGATCGCATATCGCGTTCCGTCGCCGTGCGAAGGCGGCCGGCGCATGGAGTCTTGTTGCGATGATCGGCATCACGTTCGCGCTCACGTATGGTGTGGCGCAAACGAAGAAGGTCATTACGCTGTCTCCGCCTGAGGATTATTCGCTGAGCGACGGCGTGGCCACCATCAAATTCAGTCAGATCAACGACGGTCACCTGCATCGCTTCCAATACAAGGCGAAAGATGGCACGGTAATGCGTTTCATCATCATCAAAAAGAATGGTGGAGCGTACGGTGTCGGTCTTGACGCATGCGATAACTGCGGTGACGCGGGCTATTACGAGAAGGATGGCAAGATCATCTGCAAGAAGTGCGATGTCGCCATCAACCTCGCCACTATCGGATTCAAGGGCGGCTGCAATCCTGTGCCGTTCGATTATCAGGTTGAATCCGGCAAAATCGTAATTCAAACTTCGACGCTCGACGCATTGTCGACGCATTTCCAGTGAGCGGAAAGAGGTAGTCATGTTCTTTTTTCGAATGATTTTCCGCTCGTTCAGCAGGCAGTTCAAACGCAGACTGCTGATCGCGGTCACCGTGTGCCTGTCGGCCACGGTCAGCGTGGCCATGCTGGGTGTGGTGTTCGACGTTGGAGACAAGCTGAACGCGGAACTGTCGACGTACGGTTCCAACATCACCGTGCAGCCCAAGGCCGATGCCGTCGTCAACGACCTGTACAACACGGGGGGTGACGCGAATAGCAGCGCTTCCGGCACTTCCGAATCCGATCCGACCACATTTCTGAAGGAATCGGACGCACCGAAGATCAAAACCATCTTCTGGGCGTTCAACATCACGAATTTTGCCCCCGAACTTAATATCCATGCTGACGTGAACTGCGCGTCCGAATCGGTGGATTCCAGCTCCTGCAAGGCTTCCGGCGTGCCGATCGTGGGCACATGGTTCGCCAAGACCCTGCATATGGATTCCGGTGAATCCACGGTGGCGGGCATGAACGGCATGCGTTCGTGGTGGAAGCTTGACGGCTCCTGGCCGAAGGACGATAGCGCGCAAGGCCTGATCGGCACCACGCTCGCATCCAAACTCGGCGTGACCAAGGGAGATACCGTAACCCTCTACAAAACCACCGCCGACGGCAGCCGCAACAAGCAGCGGATCATCATCACCGGCATTTACGATTCCGGCGATAGCGACAACAATGCGATGTACATTCCGTCATCCACCGCGCAGGTGCTTGCGAATCTGCCTGATTCCATCGACAAGATCGAAGTCAAGGCTCTGACCACGCCAGACAATGATTTGGCGCGTAAGGCGTCGAAGAATCCGAATGCGCTCACGCAAGATGAGTGGGAAACATGGTATTGCACCGCGTACCCTTCGTCCATCGCCTATCAGATCGAAGAGGTCATTCCCGGTTCCGTAGCCAAGCAGGTGCGTCAGGTGGCCGCATTACAGGGCGATGTGCTGCAGAAAACGCAGGCGGTGATGGTGCTGATGACCGTGCTTTCGCTGGTTGCGGCCGCTATTGCAGTGGCGAATCTGATGGCCGCCTCGATTGGTGAGCGCGGTTCAGAATTGGCGTTGCTGAAGGCGATTGGTGCCACCGATGGTGCGGTTTCTCGCCTGATGCTCGCTGAGACGGCTGTGATTTCGTTGGTTGGTGCGATTGTCGGTGCGCTGTTGGGTTCCGGTGTTGCGCAGATTGTGGGACATGTGGTATTCGGTTCCGGCATTACGATGCGTCCGATGGTGTTTGTGCTGGTGTTTGTGCTGCTGACGCTTACCGTGCTGATCGCCTCGTTCTCGTCGATCCGTTCGATTCTGGGACTCAAACCTGCGGAGGTGTTGCATGGCCGCTGATGTCAACTTGAGTTCCGTAAACTCGGCCGCGGCTGCGGCCTCGGTCACGAACGGCACACTGTGCTGTTCGTCTGCGGAGGTGTTGCATGGTAGGTGAGTTCAAGACAGTCCGTAAGGGGCATGAGATGACTAATCGCAAGATGTTCTTCACCATGCTGTGGGGCGCGGTGTTCCGTCGTCGTTCGCGGGCCGTTATGGCCGTGATCGCCTCCATGGTGGGCGCTGCCACGCTGTTCTGCCTTGCGGCGACGTGTATTGCCGTTCCACAGCAGATGAACGAGGAAATGCGTGCGTATGGCGCGAATCTTATCGTCACGCCGTCCGAATCAGCCGAAAAGTCCCACGGCATCGACACCGATACCGTCAAAGCGTTGAACCAGATGGTGAAAGGCTCGTACAGCGCCCGTTCCGCCGCTTACCGGTATGAAAGCGTGCGCATCAATTCTGCGCCATACACGCTGGCTGGCATCACAACCAAAGACGTGAAGGCGCTCAACCATCATTGGAACGTGACTGGCGATTGGCCTAGCGAAGGCAACGTGATGCTCGGCCGTGACGTGGCAGACGCGCTCGGTGTCTCCATCGGTTCGACCGTAACCATCGGCTACCGCGCATCCGACGATGCGCAGGATTCCGGCGCTCTTAGCCAAACCGAAGCGCAAGCCAAAGAAAACGGCCGCGTTTCGTCCGACATTATGGAAAACACCGGCACTGAATTCCGTGTCGGAGGCATCGTCGATACGGGCGGCAGCGAAGACGAAATCGTCTACGCGGTCAACGCTGACGTGGCCAAACTGGCCGGTTCCAAGCGTGGCGCGGACGTGATCGAATATTCCGTCAATGCGGTAGGCAGCGAACTCAACGATGTCGTCAAATCGATCAATGCGAATCCGTCAACCGGCGTGAAAGCGCAGACCGTCACCAAAATCACCTCATCCGACACTCGTATCATCGCCATGCTGCAAACCCTGTTCTGGATCGTGTCGCTGGTCGTGCTCGTGCTGACGTTTGTGGGCGTGGGCACCACCATCAGTTCCATCGTGTCTCAGCGACGCAACGAAATCGGCTTGCGCAAGGCGTTAGGCGCATCCTCGCGCGCCATCGGCATCGAATTCTATGTGGAATCCGCCATCTACGGACTGATTGGCGGCCTGATCGGCACTGCCATCGGCTACCTGCTGGCCCGCGTGCTGTGCGTATCCGTATTCGAACGTGCCATTGGCTTCAACTGGCTATTGGGCGTCGCTTCGCTGCTGTTGAGCGTGCTCATCGCCATCATCGCATCCATCCCGCCGGTTCGCCGCGCAACCCGTATCGACCCCGCCATCGTTTTGAGGGAGGAATAATCATGAGTTCCGAACATACGTTGAATACGTTGCTTGAATTGGATCATATTTCCAAGATTTACGGCGATTTGCGTGCCGTCGACGATTTGACTTTGACCGTTCCGCAAGGTGAATGGCTTGCGATTGTCGGTTCGTCGGGTTCCGGCAAAACCACGCTGATGAACATGATTGGCTGCATGGACACGCCTTCAAAGGGTTCCGTCATGCTGGAAGGCCGCAAGTTGGAGGATTTGAACGCCAAGCAGCTTGCCGACGTGCGTAAGAACATGATCGGATTGGTGTTCCAGAAGTTCTATCTGGTACCGCATCTGACGGCTGTGGAAAACGTGATGGTGGCACAGTACTACCATTCCGTAGTCAACGAGCAGCAGGCGTTGGAAGCATTGGAGCGCGTCGGTCTGAAGGAGCGTGCCCACCATCTGCCCGGACAGCTTTCCGGCGGCGAACAGCAGCGTGTGTGCATCGCACGTGCGCTCATCAACTGTCCGAAACTGATTCTTGCGGACGAACCGACCGGCAATTTGGATGAGAAGAACGAGAAAATCGTGCTTGACCTGTTCCGTCAGCTGCACGAGCAGGGCACTACCATCATCGTCGTGACCCATGATGCGCTCGTCGCATCCTGCGCCCAGCGCGAGATCATGCTCAACCATGGCGTGCTCGTCGGCGAGAAGTGGAATGATGAGGCCGCACGGAAGGTCTATGAGCAGGCGGGCGGCAAGCCGGCATACACCGGTTCCACTACGGAAGGCGCACAGAACGGCGAGACGGCCATCAGCTTCGCCGATCCGACCAAAGCCGCGAAAACCGGCGGTGAGGAATAAGCTGAAATCAGCCGAACAATCCAAGCCATAGCACTGACGAATCGTACGGAGCGAACATGAGCAACGAATCATCGAATGCGATCAAAGTGATCGCACTGTCTGCGGCAAGCCTTGCGCTGCTGTCGGCGTGCGGCGAACCCACGGCGACACCGATGGACGATGAATATGCCGGAAATTCCGGCGAAAGCGTGCAATCGCAGGAAGAAAATTCGAAGAACAGCGGTAGCGCCACCGACTCCGGCGATTCTGCGGATTCGGACGACAAAAACCATGCCGACGATCCGAACAGCACTACATCCGACAAGCAAGACACCGGCAACTACGCCGACGGTACCTACTCGATCAACGGCCAGTACGGGCCGGTGGGCGAAGACACCATCGACGTGCATGTGACGGTCAAAGATCAGACCGTCACCAATGTGGAGGTTATCGGGCATCCGTTCACGTCCATCTCCAAAAAGCACCAGAATGCGTTCGCCGAAGCCATCAACGGCGTGGTGGACGGCAAGCCGCTCAAAGACCTCAAGGTAGACAAGGTGGCCGGTGCCAGCTGGACGTCGGAAGCGTTCAACAAGGCGTTGGACGTGGCCCGTCAGGAAGCGTCGATCCAGTAGGTCCAGTAGCGGCGAAAAGTCTGCAAACGTACAATGAGCGCCTCAGCTACAGCCTCACTCAAAGAGTGATTAAAGGCCGTAGCGGGGACGCTCATGAGTTTCAGATACTACTACGTGCAACTCTGCTCTGCAATGCCTTTCAGGCGGCCATAACGGGCCACAGAACAGCCGTCATGTTCTCAGGCCAAGGAATACTCGCGTCGCCATGCAACGCCTTACAGGCGAGCATGGAGCCGAGTATCGTGCTGAACAGGAATTGCGGATCCAATCCATTACGGAACACTCCGGCCTTCATGCCGCGCTCAACAAACTCAGAAAAACGCTTTTCCGCAGGAACAAGCACTTGATCGGCAATCGCATTCAACGAAGGATTATCGGAAGAAAGCACCACACCGACGGCTTTCAAACCAAGCTCACTGTCGAAAAAACAGCCCTGAATGCGTTGCAGTATCGTCAGCAGACCGTTTTTCGACAACTCGACATCGCTGAAATCCGGCAATCCCGCAACTTCCAACTGAACGCGGCGCAACAGATCGTCCGCATTCTTATAGCGACGGTAAATCGTGGTTTTCGCAACACCGGAACGACGGGCGACCTCTTCAATGGTCACCGCACCGACACCATCGGAAATCACAATCGCAAGCGTGGCCTTCATGATCTTATGATCGGTTTGCTCGCGAAGCTGCTCGCGGCGGCTCTGCGCCTTGCGAACGGCCTCATGCACGTCACTGACCGCGTCGGAAACCACATCGGAAACGGCTTCGGAAACCGCCTCATGCATTCCGGTAATCATGCGACCACCTTGGTGCTTTCCACCTTCGCCACGTACCACCTATTGAATTTGACCAGCGGAATACGCAGCAGCAAGCCAATCAGCAGCAGCGGAATCAGGAACAGCAACAGCGAACCGATCGCATGCCAATAATCATTGTTGTAAATACCGGCAATGGCCGCACGCAATGCCGTAATCGCATGCGTGGCCGGCAGGAACGGGCTGATATCGCCGATGATCTTCGGCAGCACGGCAAGCGGATACGCGCCGTTCGCGCCGGAAATCTGCAACACCAGCGTCAGCACGCCAATGGCCTTGCCCACGTTGCCGAAGCTCGCCACCATCGTGTAGGTGAAGAACGAGAACACGAGGGAGGCCGCCCAGCCGGTCAACATGAACAGCCACGGGTGCACTGCCTGAATGTGCAGGAACAGCAGGCCGCCGCCCAGCGAGAACGTGCTCTGCAACAGTGCGATCACGGCGAACACGCCATAATGGCCGAGGAACAGCTGATGCGGCTTCGGATTGTCGAGCTCCTCACGATTCTTGCGCGACACCGTGGTCTTGAGTGTTACGGCCATAAGCAGCGATCCCACGAACAACGGCAGAATCGTGTAGAACGGAGCCAATTGCGAGCCGAAATTCTCCACAGGGAACACAGCCGTGCGCTTCACCTGGACGGGAGCTGCAAGAGCCGCCGCCAGCGAATCGGTGTTGTTGCCGAGCACGTCCTTGACGGTGTCCATATTGCCGCTGTTCAGCGCGTCGGAAAGCGTGCCATTGAACGAAGACAGCGCGGTGCTCGCCTTAGTGAGGCTTTCGGCGGTGGAATCCAACACCGTGCGAATATTGGTCAGCTGCTTGCCTGCCGACTTCGTGGTGCTGTTGAGATCTCCCAACGCGCCCTTCAGATCAGTGGCCGTGCTGCTCAGTGCGGTGGCCGTGCTGCTGATCGAATCGGAAATGTCGTTGAGCTGCGGCTTGAGCTGGCTGTCGAAATCGGTTTTGATGCCGTCGATGGAGGCCTTCGCCTGCTGGGCAAGCTGGCTCACGCGCTCGCGGTCGGCTGTGGTGTCGCTCACTTTCGCGTCGATATTGTCGGCGCTGGTGTTGAGTGAGTTCGCTAGATCGTTGAGTTGCGTAATGGTCGCGCCCACGTTGGTTTTGAGATGATTGATGGCGATTTTCGCGACTTCCGGCACCAGATTGTTGTTGCTGAGCTCGTCGAGGGCATCGTAGATGTTCTGATAGCCTTGCGCCTGCTTGGATACGTTCGCAGCCTGATTGCGCAGGGCGGTGGCCGTATTGCCGGCTTGGGTGCCCGCATTGTTGAATACGCTGTCAATATCGGTGGAGACAGCGCCGAAGCTGTTCGACGAGCTGCTCAACGCGGTGCTGAGCGCATTCGTGCTGGTTTTGACGGCTCCGGTCAGATTGTTGATGCCGTTCTTCGACTGTTTGAGCTCGTTGACGGCGTTCTTCGCGCTGCCGCTCACGTTGGAAAGCAGGCTGTTGGAGCTGTCGAGCAGGTTCTGCGCGCTCAACGTCAGCGAGCTGAACGTGGTCAACGCGGATGACGTGTCGTTCAGCGTGTTCGCGAAGTTGTTCATATTGTTGCTGAAGTTGGTGAGCGTGGCCTGCGATTTCGGTTTGTCAAGCTCATCGGCCAGCTGCGAGGCGATGTTGAGCGCGGTGCTCGTCAACGTTGCGGAGAACATTTCGTTGATCTGTGCTGCCACGGTGTCGGTTCCCTGGCCGGTGATCTTCGGAGCGAGTGCGTTCTTCTTCTCGTTGTTGTAGTAGGTGAGTGTGGCATGGTCGCCGTCCGCGGTGAAGAATGTCATCATGCGGGTGCTGAAATCCTTCGGAATCACCACTGCTGCATAGTATTTGCCGGATTTGGTGCCGTCGATGGCCTCTTTTTTGGTGGTGAAGGTCCAGTCCATCTGGTCGTTGGCGCGCAAGGTGTTGACCACCTGATCGCCGATACTGATCTTCACGGGAATGAGATCGGACTTGTAGCCTTCATCGTCGTTGGCGACGGCGAATTTCAGATTGCCGGTGTTGGCGAATGGATCCCAGCTTGCGCTCACGTTGAACCAGGAGAACAGGCCAGGAATTACCACCAGTCCGATGACGATGATGATGGAGACGATGTTGCTGGTCAGGCGTCGAACGTCGCCGACGAACAGTTTCCAGATGTTTTTCATGCGTTGCTCCTTTCGCTGTTACCGTTGGGATTGGTGTTGCTCGCTGTGCCGGTGTTGCCGGTCGCGTTCATGGCCTGTACCAGTGTTGCGATGCCGTCGGCATCGGCTTGGCTGGTGTCTGCGACGTTGGCGATCGCCTGTTTGGTTTCGTGTTTTCTTCGTTGTGCCTTGCGCATCAGCTTGTCTCGCCTGATTTGTTGCGCACGCTTCTTGCGGCGCAGCCTTGCAGCTTGGCGTTCCACCAGTTGTTCGCGAATCGCTTCGTCGCTGAGGCTGCCGAGTTCCACCTGGCGTTGCAGGCTGAAACGCATATATTCGATGACCATCAGGAATCCGATGATGAGCAGCACCCAGATGATCCAGGTGGCAAGCACCACGATCTTCTCGCCGTTGGTGAAGGAGAAGATCAGCACCAGAATCACCGGCACAATGAAACCGGCAACCAGCGCGCCACGCTTGAGCTTCGGATACAGTTCGGCGAAGCGGCTCGCACGTTCCTCGATCGCCTCACGGTAGCCGCCCTTATCGGCGAGCACTTGAATGGCCTGGGACACGTTGTAGCCGCGTTCCGGAAGCTGTACCTCCTCGCCGATGATCATGTCGCTTTCCTTGATCTGACGGGCGAACAGGCGGTTGAGATTGACCAGCAGCGGGCGAATCGCAAGTCCGATGAAGAACGCGACCACGGCGAACATCAGTAGCGCGCCAATCGACTTGAGCCAATGCCCGTCGTAGAAGCCGGCAATCGTCTCACGGAACGCGTCAATCGAATAACTGAATGGTACGAACGGGTAGACCATGCGGAAGAATTTCGGCATCATCTCAATCGGATACAGGCCGGAAGCGCCCGGAATCTGCACGATGATCAGCGCGACGCACAGTCCCTTGCCAATATGCATGAACGAGGTCGACAGCGCGAAGGTGATGCTCAGATATACCAGCGACGTGATGACGCCGGTAAGTATGTACAGCGGCGCGTTCACCGTCTGCACGCCGATGATGAGGTTGCCGATGGTGGTGATCGCGCCTTGGATGGCGCCCATGATGCCGAGCAGCATGTAGCGGGCGAAATATTTTTCGGAAGTGGTCAAGTCGAGGTCTTCGAGGCCTTCATCGTCGACCTCCACCTTGAAGATCACCACGAAGGCGAACGCGCCCACCCACAGGGCCAGGTTGGTCATGAGCGGAGCCATGCCGGAACCGTAGGAGTTCATCGGATACACGTTTTTCGTGTCGATCACCGTGGGGGACTGCATGAACGAGGCGATTTTCTCCGTGTTGAGGGAGCTGTCGCCGGTCAGGCTTTTCAGCATGTCAACGCTGCCGAGCGCTTTCAGGTCGGTGCTGACGGTGATGAGCTTGTTCTCCACCTGCTCGAGCTGCTTGTCGGTGTTCTGCAGCGTGGTGCGGGTGTCGTTCGCCACCTGGTCGAGTTGGTCGAGCACGGCGGAGGTCTGGTTGACCACGGTGGTCTGGCTGGTTACGGTGCCGGACAGTGTGCCGGCGGTCACGGCGAGCGAGCTCAGACCGGAGTTGAGCTGGGGGAGCGCACCGGAATTCAACGTGTTGCGGGCATCTCCCATGCTTTTCAGCGAATTTTGCGTGCTGGTGTTGAAGTCGGTGGCGAGTTTGGACACGCTGTCGGACGTGGATTGTGTGTTCTCGCTCAACGTTTTGAGGTCGTTGAGCGTGCCAGCGGCCGTGTTGTTGGTGTCTTCGAGCTTCTTGATGATGTCTTGGTACTGTGCGTTGTCGCTGACGTTCTTGAGCTTCTCGATGAGCCGGGCGTTGCTGTCGGTCACGCTTTGCATGTTGCTGACGGCCTGCTGTGCGGTGCCGCTTGCGGACGAGACGGCCGTGGTCACCTTGTTGATGCTGGTGGTGGTGTCGCTGGCGGCCTGCGAAATCAGGCCGGAACCGTTCTCCAAAGCGGTGTTGGCGTTGGACGTGAAGGTATTGAGGCCGTTTTGTGCGGTGCCGATGGCGGTGGCGGTGTTCGCCAGTCCCTTGCCCGCACTTGCTGCGGCCAGCTGCACGTCGTTCATTGCCTGACGGGCGGATTGCGTTTGTTGCGGCACGTTGGCGAGCTGTGCGTCAAGATCTTCGATGGTGGAGCGGATGAGGCTTACGTTCTTCTGGGTTTTGTCGAGTTCTGCTGTGGTCTCGTTGACGAAGGAGTTGGTTTTGCCGTTGATGGTGTCATTCGCGGAGTTCACGGCTTTAGTGAGTACTTCGCTGACGGTGGAGACGAAGGTGTTGTTGACGGTACGATCAACGGTGGTCGCGCCTTGGTCGGTGATTTTCGGGGAGATCGGGCTCGATTTTTCGTTGACATAGTATTCCAGCGTCGGCCGGTTCTTGCTGTCGGTCACGACGTTGGCGAGATCCTCGCTGAAATCGGAGGGGATGATGATCGCCGCATAGCAGTCGCCGGACTGTACCGCTTCCATCGCTTCGGCCTTGCCCATGAATTCCCAGCCAAGCTGGTCGTTGTCTTTCAGCGTGTCTTCGATCTGGTCGCCGAGGTTCATTTTGCCGAGCAGGGCGTTGTCGGTGCCTTTGTCGACGTTGGCCACGGCAACTTTGATGCCTTGGGTATTGCCATACGGATTCCAGAATCCGTAGATGTTGAACCATGCGTACAGCGGCGGAATGATGGTTATACCGATCATGATGACCCAGGCGGCAGGTACGGTGACGAGTCGTTTGAGGTCACGACGCAGAATCTGCAGTACGTTGCGCATTGTCTCCCCAGTCCAATGGATGTTCGACCGTGTTCGCGCGTAGCGATACGTTATTCGTAGCGCTACGCCTCCCGTATCGTAATACCCGCTCTCGGACAAATTTGGGCACAGGCGTAAATGCGCTCCGTCCATGACTGAAATAAACACGACAAACCGCGGCAGGACTGTGAATCTTGCTGTTGGAGACCGCGCAACTTGCCTTCTGTGTCTGCGCAAGTCGAGTCTGCTGTCTGCGCATCTTGTGATTGCGGGATGACATGTGACTTGCGCAGGCAGAAATCGCAGGTTGTGCGCGTTGCGCGCAAACAATCATCTCGTGTAGCGCACTGCGATCGGGTTTTGGTAGCGTTGTTCTGGGAAGGACGAACAAGCATGAGCAAGATTGAAGATGTGAGCGAGGCTATCGCCGACGAAACCGAAATCGCAGCAATCGAAGAGGCCGGCATCATTGCGCAATCGCAATCGGCGGAAGATGACGGCAATCCTGCTGACCGCAGGCTGCCGCTGATTGCACGTATTTACGGCATCGTCATGTTGATCGAAGGCGTGGTGACGTTGCCGATCATCGTGATTTCCTGCCTGTATGCAATCCACGCCGCGCTTTCCGGCAAACTGGCGTTTGGCGCGCTGAATCTCACCACTATTCTGTCGGTTATTCATGCTGCAGTGCTGCTGGTCTCCACCGCATGCCTTGCGGTTTTCGGCGTGCTGCTGATTCTCAACAAGCGTCGGCATATCGCGCAATGGACGTATTTGATGATTCCGCTCACGCTTGCGGAAGGCCTATTGTCGTTGTCGTTGCAGGGTTTGGGTGTGAATCTGATCGGTCCGGTCGTGCAGCTGCTTGTATTGGTTACGTTGCATATTACGGCCGATCCGTCGCTGCGCGAGGAGCGTCGTTTGCAGTTCGCGCTTCGTCGTTTGGATGCGCGCAGCGAGTATGAGACGGCTGTTTCGAAGGGCATGGCCGGCCGTGATCTGACTGGCAAAGGCTATATTTCGTTGGATTTCTTCAACTTATTCTGGCTGTTTGTGGTCGGTTGCGTGTTTGGTCTGGTGGTGGAGACGCTATACCACTATGTGCTGTTCGGCGAATGGCAGGATCGCGCCGGATTTTTGTGGGGGCCGTTCTCGCCTATCTACGGTTTTGGCGCGGTGATTCTGACGGTGTTGCTCAACCACTTGTGGCGGTCGAATTGGATGCTGATTTTCTGCGCAAGCGCGGTGATTGGCGGCGCGTTTGAATATTTCACCAGCTGGTTCATGGAAGTTGCGTTCGGTATTCGCGCGTGGGATTACACAGGCAAATGGCTGTCGATTGATGGGCGAACATCCGGCAAATACATGTTTTTCTGGGGAATACTTGGCTTGGTGTGGGTGAAGCTGATTCTGCCGCATTTGCTTGCGATGATTCAGCGTATTCCGTGGAAGATTCGCTATACGTTGACGGCGGTGTGCTTTGCGCTGATTTTCGTTGACGGCGTGATGACGTTGATGGCGCTGGATGCCTGGTATTCGCGTATGGCGGGTATTGCGCAGAATTCGCCTGTTTCGCAATTCTTCGCCACGTATTTCGACGACGACTTCATGGCCAATCGGTTCCAGACCATGACGCTCGACCCGTCCACGGCCAGCCGCATGTAGTGTCTGACTGTTTTATGGATGACTGCTTTATGGGCTAGATGGCGAAGCTTTGTGGAAGAACGTGTATGGTGCGTCCGCTATTGGTTGCGCCGTGCACGGCTGCATGTGACCTGTGCCCGCACTGCCTTTGTGGACTCGGTGCCCTGCGACTTCTGCGCGCTTAGGCGGCGAAGCTTTGCGCGAGCTGGCGGATGAGATCCGGCCTATGTCCACTCCATGAGGAGTTCGGTGAGATGACGACCGGAATCTGCTTGAAGCCAGCGTTTTTGATCTGTTCGAAGGTGGACGGGTTCTTCGTCAGATCAACGGTGTCGTAACGCACGCCCAGCTTTGCGAGCTCTTGTTCGGTGGCTTCGCATTGCGGGTTGCTCGGATTGGTGAAGACGGTCACGGTCATTCGATTTCCTCCCTATGCAAAAATGGCTTCCGTCGTTTGCGAAAGCCGTGTCGGCCACGTTCTTCGGTTATGCTCGCTTACGCAAGCCACTATCTAGCATACACACTACAGGTAGTGGTGTGTCGTGAGTTTCCTCACTGTATATAGTGGGGAATTCCCCAGAATTCCCCAAAATACGAACGTTTGTTCGAATATGTCTAGTGTACCCCAAACCACGGAATTCACGTCCGCGCGCATGTCGTGCGTGTTTTATGGAGAGGGTTGCATATAGGGGTGTGGCTTGGTGACGTCAATGCTTGCCTGATGGTTCGTCGTAAACGGTTTATGCATATGTAATACACCGGTAATTTCCCGCAAATGCCGTCAGTTGGGGGGG
>ERZ1032758.21-NODE-21-length-34432-cov-10.137301_pt1 | contig 34432 bp, 27 predicted proteins | sample MGYA00516958_ERZ1032758 | MGnify/ENA primary metagenome ERZ1032758 (study PRJEB33719, sample SAMN04262538) | wastewater metagenome | biome: sewage system; feature: street-access sewage; material: sewage | place: Peru: Lima | collected 2012-08-07 ...
CGGCGAACAGCGCCGGACTGATTGGCGACCAGAACGGCGCGTACAGGCCGAGCGTGGTGCCGTCCACCGGAAGAAAAGCGATGGCCAGCAGCAGCCAAATGACGTTGCGTTCCTGCGTTGTCAGAAATCGCAGGAACGGCCGATATTGCGGCCGGCCATGATGGTTGCCCGCGTCAATGGTGTTGTTGTGTACGCATGCCTGGTTCATGTGATTTCCCCTCCCCGTCAACCTTACTCGTTCATCATGATGTATGGTGCCACCCGTTGTTCATTTGTAAGTGCAATGCCTTCGTCAGGCTTGTAGAACTGGCGGCGCGTCGGCGAACTGCTAGAATTGCAGGACCAACATGGGCGTTGCACTTACAAATTGAATCCGGACCCTTCGTCATATCGCTGTAACGTGCGACTTCGTGCGCCACTACCAATCACCCGCGATGGCGCGCAATGTCGCGCATAGCTGGAAGCCGCCCGCCTATACGTGTTTCGATTCGGTTACCGGTGGACGCGAGGCCGTTTACAAAGCATGCCTATCTTATGAATCACAAGTTTTCCTCGTTTTCCTTCACACCAAAACGCGGAGGCTTGGTGATGCGAGCGTGCCGGATACATTAACCGCGCTACACCGCAGAATCTTGCCGAGACAACCATAACCGTGCCATGCGCGGAACGTTGAATCTCGACTGATGCTTCGTTTCCACATGGCCTCTAGGGAAGGCAGGAAACGTGACTCACTACGATTTACTCATCAAGGATGCGGATATCTGCGTCATGGATAGCACCATGACACGCATTCCCCAAGGTTGGGTAGCCGTGAATGGCACCGATATCGCAGCAATCGGCCAAGGGACAACACCAGAGAACATCACCGCTTCGGATACCATCGACGCATCCGGTCAGGTACTATTCCCTGGTTTCATCGACACCCATACCCATATCTTCCAATCATTCCTCAAGGGATTGGGCGCAGACCATCGCCTCATCGAATGGCTCAACTTGTCCGCGCTCCCTTATGGACAGTTCATGACTCCGTACCAGCAGCGGCTCGCCGCACAGTTAACCTGCATGGAAGCTATCAAAAGCGGATGCACCACGCTCTGTGAATTCTTCTACACCAATCAGGACCCCGAGCTGGCAGACGGATGCATCGCCGGCATGGAAGACACCGGTATCCGCAGCATCTTCATCCGCACCTTCCAAGACTGCGGCAAGGATTACGGCATGCCGGCATGCTTCATCCAACCGGCCAGTCAGGCCATGGAGGAAGTAAGCCGTCTGCGCAAAACCTACGCCAATCGAGGTGACATGCTGTCTATCTGGACCGGCCCGGACGTGACCTGGTCCACCACCAAGGAAGGCTATCGCACGATGCTGGAGTATTGCAATGCCGAAAACGTGCGCTACGCCATGCATATCGACGAAACTGAAGTCGATGATGACATGTGCCAACGCAACTACGGGCAAGACATCGTGCCGATGCTTGACGAAATGGGTTTTCTGTCTGACAGAATGCTCGCCACACACTGCGTGAACCTTACGAATGATGAAATCCGCCGCTTTGCCGACAATGGCGTTTCCATCAGCTACAACCCAGTATCCAATATGTACCTCGGCTCGGGCGCGGCACCTATTCGAGAAGCGCTCGATGCCGGAGTGAACGTATCGGTCGGCACCGATGGCGCGGCCAGCAATAACACCACGGATTATCTGGAGAGCCTGAAATTCGCCGCGCTTATCCAGAAGGGATTCACCCGTGACGCAGCCCGCATCACCGCACCACAGACCTTGCAGATGGCGACCAACGGCGGCGCGAAGGCCGCAGGCATGGAAAATCGCCTCGGCAGCATCGAGGTAGGCAAGCGAGCCGACATGTTCCTGTTTGAACCGCGAAAGCTCAAATCCACGCCGATGCATGACCCTTACGCCACAATCATCTACTCCTCCTCCCAGGAAAACGTCTCCACTACCATAGTCAACGGCAAGATCGTCTACAGCAACGGCCAATTCTCCTGCGGTATCGAGGAGCGCGACTTGTCCGACAAAATCAACATCGAACTTGACAAACTGCGCAAGCAGGTTGCCGCACTATAAAGTCCATATATCAATATTTACAACCACACGAAAGCTGATAACTCGGCGTGAGCCTACCCTTTTTCGCCCCATCCGAGACTCACTCATCTCGAGACACCATACACGGCATCATCCAAATCAGCCTTCCCATCCATCAGAGAGGAACACATCATGAGCAAAGAAGAAGCCCCACAACTCGTCGCGGGAATCGACGACAAAATTCCGGTCGGCAAATCCATCGTTCTGGGATTGCAACACATTCTGTCTATGGATCTGTACATCATGCCGCTCATCCTCGGAGGAGCCATCGGATTGCAGGGAGGGAACCTGTCGTTCTTCCTGCAGATGAGCTTCTTCGCATGCGGCATCGCCACGCTCCTGCAAAGCGGCATGTTCATGAAGTACCCCATCGCGCAAGGTCCTTCATATGTTCCACTCGGCGCGCTATGCATGATTGGAGCGACCATGGGCATTCCAACCATGATCGGCAGCCTCATTCCGGGTGCGCTTATCGTCATCCTGCTCGGCGTGACCAAGCTATTCTCCAAGTTTATTCGCAAAGCGATTCCTCCGTTCATCGGCGGCATCATCATCCTTATCGTCGGTTTGACCCTGGTGCCGACTGCAGTTACCGGAGTGTTCAGCACTACTGGCAACTTGACCGTCAATGCAATAAGCGGTTCCGTCACCTTTGTGGTGCTGCTACTGTGCATGGTGCTGCAATATTGCCTGAAAAACAGCGGACTCCTGCACATGTGTTCAGTAATCATCGCGCTTGTTGTGGGCACACTGGTCGCCGTGACAATGGGCGGAGCCGATTTCAGCTCCGTTTCCAACGCGGCCTGGTTCGCGCTGCCGCAACCTTTCCACTTCGGCCTGCCACAATTTAATTTGAGCGCCTGCCTGCTGATGGTGGTCGTCTACCTATTCGTCATGCTTGATACAACCGGCACCTGGTTCACTGTCAAAGCCATCACCGGCGCTGACCTCAATGACCGACGCATCGATCGCGGCACCATCGGCGAGGGCCTAGGCTGCTTGGTCGGCGCATGCTTCGGCGGCACTCCGATGACCGGATATTCGTCCAACGCCGGTCTGATCGCTATCACCAAGGTCGCCAGCCGCAGGGCCATGATTGCGGGCGGCACGATTCTGGTAGTACTCGGTTTCTGCCCCAAGCTGATGGCCATCATCACCTCGCTGCCCACACCCGTAATCAACGGCGTATTTGCAATGGTCGCCATGACTTTGATTGCCAACGGCATCAAGATGGTTAAAGATACCGTGCTTGACGACCGCGCCACACTGATTCTTGGCGTCGCTGTGATGTGCGGCGCGAGCACGATGATTCTGCCTGATGACGTAGTATCCGCTGCACCGCAGTTCGTGCAGTTCTTCCTCTCCTCCGGCATTGCGGTCGGCGGCACGGCGGCGATTCTGCTGCAATTACTATTGCCGAAGACCGTTTCGCTGACGGGTACTGCTCCGAAGGCCGCATCGGCATCGACAGCAGCATCGGCTTCATCGGTCTCGAACAAGGAGCGTGTTCAACAAGTCGTGAATGCGTGATGCAAAGCGACCTAGACTAGAGATATGCTCACCCATTACAAGTCCATAACTATCATGCAGGCAGCCGTCACAGCAGCTGCCTGCATCCTTACGCTGTCAATGTCTCCGTACAGCATATACAAACGAAACCGACGGCACAGTAACCCCGGGTTCTATATAGAAGCGCAACACCTGTTCTATGGTTGGAAGTGTTCAAGTCCTAACTCAAGAAGGTGTTGCGCTTCTATTTAGAACCCGGGCATCCGCGACGGGCTGAGGGCGCATTGGAGCCCCGAGCAGATCGCCGGCAGGCTCAGGGCGGACTTCCCCGATAATAAGGGCATGCACGTATGCGCGGAGACGGTCTACCAGGCCTGGATTGGCTACAATGTGTTAGACAGTCCGATGAGGGACGAATGACATGAGATCGGAGGCCGACGATGGCCGGCCCGAAACATCCCCGCCGCTACGACGAGGCGTTCAAACGGCGGATCGTGCAGTCGTACGAGAACGGCAAGCCGCCGTCGCAGATCAGGGCCGGGTACGACATCGCGCGATCGGCCCCGCGGCGCTGGGTCCAGGGCATCCGCGACAGCGGCTCCACCCGGGCCGCGGACAACCGGACGTCCGGGTGGAACGAGCTGATCGAGCCGAGGAAACGCAACCGCCGGTTGGAGATGGAAGTGGATGTTTCAGAACAGGCGGCGCCGGTATTCGCACGAAGGCAGGCACGGTACGGTCCGACGCCGGCCGCTGCCCGATATCGGCGCAGTGCAGGATCCTGGGCGTTGCCAAGTCGACCTGCTGCTGGATGATCGGACACCCCGAGACCGAGCGCATCGACCCTTATGACAAGGACGTGGAGCGCGTGTAGCGCGACAGCGGCAGGGTGTACGGGGCCGGGAAGATCAAGCACGCCCTGGGGCAGGGGGCGTGGCGCTCTCCAGGCGCCGCATCAACCGGATCATGAAGGGGAACGGCATGGCCGGCTCCTATTCCAAGGCCGCCTATAGGCCACGCCCGGCCAGGCCGAACGACGACCCGGCTCCCAACATCCTCGCCCGCGAGTTCAATGGCTATGCGCCGCGCACCCATCTGGCCTCCGACCCGGTCTACGTGAGGGTCGGTGCCTCATGGTCGTACGTCTGCCTGCCCGGCGGCCTGGCCAACCGGCAGATCGCCGGCCATTCCGTGGAAGTCGGGCACGACACCGACCTCGTGCTGGCCGCGTTCGCCGCGCCGTGCTTCCCCCTGACGGACATCCAGGTGCTCCGCACGGACCGCGGCGGCGGGTTCGCCGGCGAAAGGATGGAGCGCATGCTCGCCGAGTTCGGTATCACGCGTTCCCTTTCCAGGCCCGGCAGCCCGTACGACAACGCGGTGGTGGAATCCACCGACCGTCTCATCAGGAAGGAACTCATGTACGACAACGTCTGCACGAGCGTGGAACGGCTGCGCTCGGACCTGAACAGGTACGTGTGGTGGTACGACCACCAGCGGCTCCACTCGACCCTCGATTACATGAGTCCCGTGGAGTTCACGCAACAAGGAAAGACCCTCCAGGAACAGTCCAACACACCGTCGCCAATCCACGCGCTCGTCGTGCCCTCTAATTTACACATGATGAAGAATTTAGGTAATACTTTGCTGTGTCGACCTCTATGCCGCCGTCTTTATTCCGGCAGACAAAGATGACGGTGCCGACGATGACGGTGGCAGCAAGGATGGCGAGTCTGGTTTCGCGGCGTTCCCTAGCTGCCATATCGGCATATCGGTTGGCTAGGACTTCGGCTTCGGCGGCGACGCCGCTGGCGGCGATGGCTGCGGATGATTATTCGTGATGTTTGGCAGTGGGTGTTGGTGCCAGATTTCCACCGCACCACAGCCTCCAAAAAATCAGATGAAGGTAGGCCAGAAGACCAATGACAATCGTTTGAATGTCCATCAGAATTGGTAAATAGTGCCTTTCTAGGTTTATAGATGTGCGGTAGGACGAGGGATAGGAGTTTCTATTGTGCCTTTATCGCTAATCTTTTTGCTGGAATACCAGCCCATGTTGTATTGACAGCATTAATGTTTTTGATGACTAATGTCTTGGCTCCTATACGAACATTATTAGCGATATGTATGTTACCTAAAACAGCGCAATCTATCATCAACTCAACATTATCCCCAATTATGGGGCACATGTTATGAGCCTGTGCAATGACAACGCCACTAGATATGCTGCAATGTTTTCCAACTTTAGCATTAGGATTAATAATTATCCTCTGCGGATGCCAAATCACCAATCCTTCATCAAATACATTAATAGCAAATTCAGAACAAAACCTATCTTCTAGTCTTTTAAGCTGTAACTTGCGGCAATAATAAGCAACTTTATGATAGAAAGAGTTTGAGGAAAGGTTAAAATGATATTCACATAATCGTATTAAAGTTTTTATTCTATAAATAGGGTCAAAATGACGCAATATAATGTTTGGGTGAGGTGGCTGAGCTTCCCGGTCTGCATAGAGATATCTTTTGAGATCTTCCTTTGTGTGAATCATTTTTCCTATCCTTTTCAAAGGTGTTATATACGTATGCCGTTTCTATTTTTTGCTGCGTAGAGCGCAGCAATGAGATGATATAAGTTCAAACGAATTAAAAGCCATCGAATACGAGCAGGAAAAGATAGATTACTCATTTTTTTCAAATCTTTACGTACGCCGCTAGTGGACAACGCGCGATATATATTCGTGAAAGATATGCCTTGTATCACACATCCTCCAATAAAACGAAAAACAGATGCCACAAAAGAATCATCAGCATAATGCTGATGATTCTTTTGTGTGTTCTTTACCTTAATGATACGTTTCATTGCCATGAGAACAATATGAATATCGGCAAAATAAGAAAGTGACGCTTTTGCGCAAACCCCATTAGGATTAATAATGTAATAATAGACTTTATCTGATGACATATATACCGTCGAGACATGCTCAAGATACTTGAGTGCAAATTCAAGATCTTCGCCCATAGAAAGCATTGTATTAAATGTTAGACCATAAGCATCGATAATCGATTTCTTATAAATCTTATTCCACGGAGGATTAACACGTTGTTGCAATACCGTGTCGATATAATCGTCAAGAGGTATGAATCCCCTTTGAATGCCAAATAAACCATCAATGAAACCACTCTGATGCGTACCCTCAAACCAGTTCATTTGAATTAAATCTGCATCAGTATGCTCGCAAAGATAACAAATCCGTGCTACATATTCTGTAGATATGTCATCATCACTATCCACAAATAGTATGTAGTCTCCAGAAGCATGCTGTAAACCGAGGTTTCTAGCCGCGCTAACACCTTGGTTCTCTTGATGCAGAACAGTAAGACAACTATGTTTACTGGATAAAACTTGACATATGGTGTAGGTATCATCTTGAGATCCGTCATCAACGACGATTATCTCCATGCGGCCATAATCTTGTTTAATAAATTTATTGATTAAACTGGAAATAGAGCTCCCAGCATTATAAGCGGGAATTACGACACTGAACAAAGGGTTAGAAGTCATTTATTGTCCTCGTAATCACTAATGAAATTATGCGTTATGTCGCCCATGATGAAAGATACGTGAGGTCAACTTTTCAAAAAATTCATCATGAATTACTTTCAGATACACCATTGAGCCAGAAAGATATAGGAATCCACCTACTAGAATCTGGATAATTAACGTAATGATCGTATTGCCCATATAGGCACCAATCCAATATACAACAGCAAACATTATCATTCCAATTGGGAACAAGAAAAGAACTGGCTGTAAATATTGCGACATAGGAAATGATCGACGAACAAGTATTAGCTGTACAAAAAATACCGTAAATTCAGCAATAATTGTTCCAATCATTGCACCAATACCGGCGAATTTTGGAATAAGTATGATGTTTACTGCAAGGTTGGCAAGTGCACCGATAACTGAGGAAATTACATAAGGCTTATCTAATTTATTGGGAATTAAATACTGAGTACGAATGACATTTGCCCAAGTGACGAATATAAGACTAAAACCAAGGCCTGCGATTATCGGCGCACTGCCAACGAATTCGGAACCAAAATAGACTGGAGCAAGTACATTACATATTCCAGCTAATCCAAATGCAACTCCAACTACCAGTAAGGTAAAGTACCTGACTGAGATTTTATTTAAATAGGAAATGCGATGCTCGTCACCTGTTCCCAACAAAACAGTGATGCGAGGCATCATTACAGTTCCAAATGCCGTAATGAGACTAGATGGTATATTAATGATTTTTTCTGCATTATCAAACAAGCCAACTTGCGACATGGAAGACATTGCGCCAAGCATGACTTTATCTAATAGTTTATATATGCTATATGCAATTGCAGGAATGAAAAGCATCAGTACAGGTTTAATATTGGACTTAACCTGAGACCATGAAGGTTTACAGAAATCAGCGTACTTCCGAATACGGAGCCAAAGATATATTTGACTAAATAACATGCCGCATGACATAATCAGAGCGTATATCCAAAGGTCTTCGCGGGATCGAACAAAAATAAAGATTGCCACTACAGTAGCAATCTTTATAATTGCATTCCTAGTGACTGTTACTGCAAATTGTTCTAAGCCAAAGAAAAACCAAGTTATATCTAAGACATAAGATAAAACAATTATGCTTTCAATGTATGCAATTGTTTTATCTCCTGAAAACCAACAATAAATAAAAAGAAAATAAAGAAGCAAGGCAATAACTGTGGTGCATAACTGGATAATATAGGTATTACTGAAGGCTTCTGATACCTTTTGCCTATTATCTCGTACTAGGGCAACACTACGATTGCCATGGTTTGCTATTCCAAGCATGCCAAATAAGCCAAAATATGTAACAATGGAAAATATATAGGAATAAGTTCCTAGTCCATCTGCCCCAAGTACTCGTGATACGTATGGAGCGGTGATTAGCGGTAAAATAATAACGAGAATTTGGTAGGCAACATTGTATGCTAAATTCTTCTTTAGAGAGGACATGAGCTAAACTTCCTGTTGCTTCGTGACGAATTGAACAATCATATCAATGATTTTTTGATCAATATCTGAATCAAACTTCCGGGCAAATAACATCCCTGAAGAAATAAGTGCACCATAGTCTTTTTGTCTGAAGGTATATGGATTACCTCGTTGCCAATCGATGCAGTAACGAATCGAATCATAACTATCGCAATAATTTGGTGTATATATTCTGTTCTTAAAATACGAGTTGGCAACTATGGTTTGCAGCATAAATTCATCTCCGCAACGTGTGCGTTTGAATATATGCTCTACTTCCTTACGCTGAGAGACGACATATCGTGCGAGTTCATCAGTAATACTGAACCAATTGGCGCCTTTTTGATATTTGATGCCATAGCGGCGTCCACGGTCAACCCCTATTTGGAGCGTTAATATAAGACGATATAATGTTTTTTCAATAATATTTTTATGACGTCCGGAAAAGAATGCATATTTTGATACGCGTTCATAGGTTGAACGATCCAAGATATGTTTATCGAAATGAATGAATTCAGTACCCTGATGCTCATCAAAATAGTTATGTATGGCCTGTTGAGAAGCAAGAGGTAAATCGGCGCCAGATAATAGATGATAATAAGAGTAGGTCGATTCAGATGTTGCTGCTTCAAGAAGACGCAACTCACATTCGATTTGCGAAAAATCCCCCCAGCGAACATCTACACGATTGCGAAGAACTACTAACTTGGCATTCCTGACTTGCGCACTTAATTGATGCTTAATTCCATCAAAATCTTTATATTTTGCATCAATATGCAAGAAAATGTCATTGTTCTTGTAGTCCAAACATCGCATCAGCATCCTCAATTGCTCAGGATGCTGATGCGCCATAATCAAATATGCGTGTTGAGACATTAGTTCAATGAATCCACTACAGATTGAAGATACTCGAACGAATGAATTCGAAGTGGCTCTAATTTATCAGGCAGCTGCGTATAGTCTACCGGTTCAAACAAATCAAGAGCAGAAAGCTCAGCGATAGTACGGTATCGTGACATGAGACCAAGCTGTGTTAAGAATGAGCTCGCGCGATCATCGAGCGAGGACTCGCTATGCTTGCTGCGGATATACCAGAAGTTCTTTCGGTAAATTGTGCCAAAAGCAGTTCCGTGGAACGAACTTGTGACAAAGAGTTTTGCATGCTTGACCACATTCATATAAACGTCAGGTCCATAAGAGCGTATGAGTCTAATGTCGTTACGCCAGCACATTTTTAGAGTCCATTCTTTTGCTTCCATGAAATACACAGGCATTCCGGTCTTCTTAGAAATGGACTTCAGGAAATGTTGGACTTCTTCGGTGATGCTGAAACAGTAGTAGAAGATATAATCTCCACTAATAACAGGTGTATCACCAACGTCGACAAGTTGTTCCCATTCGCTTTCATTAAGAAGCATGGTGGGATCTAGGCAGATAGGTACTTCGACGCCAGTTGCTTCCTTGATCCATTTCTGTGCATTCTTTTCTCGAACAGAAATTTTGTCAAAATGTTCAAGATAGTTCTCATAACGTTTTGTATCGCCTTCAAGAATGAAAGGATTGTTAGCGCCGAAACTCACAGCATAGGCGAATTTGGGTCGGTCCTTAACGAACGAGAGGTAGTATGCATCATCCGCATCAATGCACTTGATATTCCAAACTTGATCACTTCCGGTTATGAAGGCTTTATACTTATCGGCGAGCGGCTTAAGTTCTTCAATTGAAGAATACGTATCAGAGGACATATGGAAGTATCGTTTTTCGAATGCTTCATAAGAGTCGTACTGGTGTTTCATTTGACTCATATTGGTGGACCAAATCAGGCTTTTAATTGCTTGTTTCCAGTTTTTAGGCTTTGGAACCGGTGCGTACATATTACGCTGGCCCTGGTTGGAAAAATCAATTAACTCAGTCTTTTGGTGGAAATGGTTTTCTAAAATGTGTTGAAGCGCCAAAGCCTGAAGCATAGAGCCATTATTGTGGGACGCATGGAAAGTCATCATACCGATGGTGTCTGCGTTCGTTGTCATATTGTCTCCTTAATTGATTTTGAAAAAATATTCGAATATTGATTATTGAAATATCCGCTAATAGCCACGAGAAGAATGAGAAGATAAACATAATTTTGCATGACTCCAGCCCAGAATAAAGTTGTTTCAAATAGGGCTGAGTATAGGCACATGATTGTTAATGAAATTGTATGCTTTCGCATTGCACGCAATTGAACATGTCTTAGTCCAATAAATAGGACCAATATCATTAAAATGTATAGAATAATTCCAATAAAACCAGTAGTAACAAGTACATAAACATAGCTGTTGTCAAGCCAATATGTTGGGTACGGGGTTAGATTCATGCCATAAATTTCACTGGAAGCTAATCCGAGTCCTATCATCGTACGTGTGCTTGAGAAGAACGTTGGTAATGCTACCTCAAACAATGTTTCTCTGTTGGATTGATTCAACAAATCTGTTAATGGAATATTGGAAGCTCCTGCCACAAAGAAAACAAACAAGAAAAGTAATAGAAGACATTCAAGAAGTAATTTAAAATAACGTCTATTGGGTGTTTCTTTCAGCGACATGAACCCATAGCAGATTGCATACACGATCAAACTTGAAATCGCATTACGAGAGGCGCTTCCCAACAGCATGAGAACACTTATAAGAAGTACAATCACATTCAGGATATTATGCTTAAAAGGAATGAGATGTCGAGCTTTGAGAATCATCCAAATGATAATATGGCATGCGCAAAATGCTCCTAGAGCATTGTAATGGCTAAAACCATAATCTGCTCTTACTCGACTCGAATCACTGAATACTGTCAAAGGATTAAGTAAACCGAGATCAGTTATATGAGTAGCAAACTGGAAAAATAAAATAAAAGAAAATGTATAAAATGCTGTAAGCAACATTTTATCGAATAGTCGATATGCCACTGTTACAGAGACCGTTGAAAACACGATCATAAGAAAGAGCATTTGCCTGAGTAAGATACCGTTCGTGTATTGCGCTAACGGTGGATTAACAAAAATAGCACCGAATAATATTATATAAATAATCAGCAAGGCAGATAATGCCGTTGACCAATGCATAGTGCCGATTTTTTTAGTACTTATTTTTTTACTGACATAAAGACCTAACATAGATAAAGAATAAAAAGTCTGTACCGCAGTAGTATTAAGAGGAACGTAATTGAATTCAGTGGTAATGGAGGCTCGGCTAAGTAATATAAATGCAAATAATATCATGCATAGCTTTTCTTGCGTGATATGGAATCTAGATATCGTTGACATAGTCACCTCCTATTTAAATTATCAAGTTTTTTTATTCCTATTTAAAATAGATCAGATTTTATTGCGTATTTTATAAGTCATAAATATGACTTTATATAACGTTGCATTTATCAAAAATAAATGGAATTGGATACGTTTTGCTTTTGATATGTAGTTTGCCTGTGCAATGTACTGTTTTTGGTTTTGAATGATGGAAACACATTGCTTACGAAATGCTTCCGGACAAGGTACTTGATTCTTCAAGTATGAGTCATAAACGGTCAGCGCTGCAGATGCATATGCAGTATGTCCAATTACAGATAAGGACGGATAGTTTCGATCTATATAACGCATTTGCTTATATGCAGCTTCAAGGAAATCATGATTGATTTTCTTACTTTTAGTAATACTGTTTGTCCGCTGGTAGTAGTTGTAACAAGCGTCTGACACGAAGGCTACCTTTTGGGCACGATCAAAGATTTTGAACATGATAAAGAAATCTTCGCTAAGCTTGCCAACGGGGAAGCGTATGCCATCGAAAAGCTCAGATTTGTAGAGCTTGCTCCATGCACCCATATCGAACAGTCGATAAGTGTTCATCTCTGTGATTGCATCGGGAAAGTCAAATACTTGATCAGGCTCGATATTTGCCTTTGGAATGACTGTACCGTTATCGAATACATAATTAATACCGCATACAGCAAGAACGCAGTTATTCTTTTGGGCTGCATTAAGCAATTTCTCATACATGAATGGCTCAATGAAGTCATCGCTATCCACAAAGCCTAGGTATTCACCATGTGCTGCATCAATACCGGTATTGCGCGCTGCTGCAAGACCGGTATTCCTCTGATGAATTACCGTGATTCGTGGGTCTTTATTGGAGTAATCATCGCAAATGAGTTCAGATCCATCGGTTGACCCATCATCGACGACAATTATTTCGATGTTGGTGTATGTCTGTCGCAAAATACTATCTAGACATTTAGCAACATAGGGCTTTACGTTATAAACAGGCACAACAACACTGATAAGGGGAAGTGCTGTATTACTCATTGATCTTCTCCTTTGTAGGTGTTGAGTGTTTGTCGGGTGATGGCGTCCCAGTTGTAGCGGCCGGTGACGTATGCGGCTGCGTCCTTTCCGAACGCGGCGACCGTGTCTGGGTGGTCGAGGAGCTCCTGGAGCCTTGCCGCGAGGTCGTCCACGTCGCCCTCGCGGAACGTCACGCCGTGCATGACGCCGTCTTCGCCCCTGAGCACGTCGGCGCATTCGGGGATGTCGCTGGTCAGGCAGCAGTTCCCGTAGCTCAGCGCCTCGAGCAGGCTCATCGGCATGCCCTCCAGATCGCTGGGCAGCACGTACGCGTACGCGTTGGAATACAGTTCCGCCAGCTCCGCGCCCTGCGTGAACCCGGCAAGCACGATGCGCGGATCCGATCCAGCTGCCTTCCTGACCGACTCGTAGTATTCGGCGGAATCCGATGCGCCGCCAGCGATCACGAGCCTCTTGCCGGTGTCCAGGCGCTTGAACGCGTCGATGAGGTAATGCACGCCCTTCTCCGGAACGATGCGCCCCAGGAACAGCACGTAGGAGTCCTTCACCAGCCCCCACTTCTTCGCGATCAGGTCCGCAGCCACCGACTCCACCGGCTCGATGCCGTTCGGGATCAGACGCGTGGACCGGCCGTACGTCCGTTGGAAGTACTCCTGAACGCCGCGGCTCAGCACTATCACCTCGTCCGCGCACCTGGCCGCCGTCCGCTCGCCGAGCTTCAGGTACATGGAGGCGAATTTGCCCCACTTGGCACGCTGCCAGTCAAGACCGTGAATGGTCGCTACCGTGCGAATGCCCGCCCAATGCGCCAGACGCAGCATGACGCAGGGACCTTCGGCATGATAGTGGATCACGTCCGGTTTGGCCGCAATGGCTTTCAGCGTCGCAAAGAATGAGGAGGTCAACGCCGCCAAACCTTTCGCTTCGAAAGTTGGCACTGGAACAACACGCACGCCGTTATATACAAAGGGCTTATTTGCAGAATGAACGTTTCCGTCAAATTCGGCGCCCGCAACATTATGTCCCTTGCGATTGTACGCGATGACCTTATGCCCCTTTGCGGCCATACGCGTAGCTAGTTCATCTACAACGATCTCAATGCCGCCTTCACGCGAAGGAATGCGCTTATGGCCTATCATCGCGATATTAACCATCACCGGTCACCCCTTAGTTATTCAGAGTGCCGGAATCGTGCCACAAACGTTATGCAGGGCAGAGGATTGCACAGTCTGACCACTAACCAAACCGACGTAACGGCCGTTATCGGCTCTTTTCGCAATCAATCGACCTGTGATCGGCATGCGAGTCCCGTCCTTTCCCTCTAAATGAACCCCGAATTGGTGTCTCTCAAGAGCAACCCAAACCGCGCAGAAGTTACCCAATCTCGTTCACTACCTGCCAAGGTCGATTTTTGCATCCCCCTCAGACACACCCAGCCCCCGTTGTACACTTCGGGGGTGTTCTCGCAGGTAGTCCCGCGCCGATTCGCACAGCTCAAGTCATAGGGAAGATGCTTTGCGAAGGTGTCGAATCCGTGGCGATGAACTACTGCCGCCATATCGACCGCAGCAAAGTACAGTTCGATTTTCCGATGGATACTAATCCCACTCGCGTTCCACAATGGGCAAAGGCGAGTTCGCCAAGAACCTGATGACACTCGCATTGCGTCCGTTCTCGAACCTTTATCCCACAGAACGTTTCGCACGCAGTGAGCATGCCGGAAAATGGCCGTTTGTCAAGAAGCTGATATTTCCGGAAAAACATCTTTCGTAAGTTCAGAAAATAAGTCTTCTTGGGTTTCAAGTTTACTTGATCTTTCCTTGCAGATTACAACCCAAGTATGACTGCAAAAACGAAATATTATCATCTTTTCCAAAACCATCGAAGAAGATATTCTCAGAAATAAAAGAATGAGCTCTTTACTTTCATGGAAAGGTTTCTCTTATATTCAGAAAACAAGATGAAGAATTGTTGACAGAGAAACAATAATTTATTCGCCCGTAAATTTTCCGAAACGATTGATCTCGATCTTACAACAGCAATCTATGGAAAAATCAGAGACGAAAATAACCAAGCAAACACCCCACACATGTAGACAACAGCTAACGTCCAGATCATACGGGAAAAACTCTGGTTTGCTTCTGTATCTCGCTTGCATATGGACCGGCACGGAAGCAAGAAACCACAACACGCACCACCAAAGGTGGGTAGCCATTATGGCTATCCACCTTCTTCTTAAGGAGCGCAAACGATGCAATCGACGTCAAACATATCGGCAAGTAAAAGGCATACAGAATCCAAAGCTCACAATAAGCATGACGCGTTTCTCAGCTCGTCCGTGCGAGTTCCATCCATTCGTGAAGCTCACGCGGGAAATCCAAGCCCATCTCCCGGTAAACAGAGTCGACGTACGCAGGTATGTCTTCACCTAAATGCATGAGCAAAGAATTAAATTGCTGGAGGAATTCCAGATAACGTTTTTTGTCGATTACGAAACGTAAATCCTTAACAAGCTGGAAAACCGTATTGTTGGAATCATGCGGATGCGCACAATAAAGACGTTCATCGTGCGCGCAAATATTACGAAAATCTTTCATTCTGCGATATATCTTATCGATACGTTGTGCATCGATTTCCGTCTTATGCCTGTGCGAATCTCCATACAGAACTGTGAAACTCCTAGCAATTGAACCGCGAATCAATATATTTTGAGACTGAAAGAACCAATATATTTGTCCCAAAGTTAGATCATTGGTCAAAACCCACAACGGCACCTCTCCATCGTGCTCATTGAGGCAATGAACGAGATATTCTTTTCTGCCTTTTCTCTCGCAATCACTGTTGTCAGTAAGTATCTTTTGCAATCGCGGAATGAGCTGACTTGCCTTTTCATGAGCTTGGCCGGTACGAGCATAATTGTCGATATTAAGGTAGGGGTTCTTCTCAGCCGGATTTGCCTTGGTGAATTCGTATGCGCAGACTGTTTTCAGAATCGCCTCAGCAATCGTGATCATTCCGAAAAGGAGAAAACGGAGCTGCCTATCAAACAGGTACAGCTTATACAAGTCATTGTATGAGGATCCTTCGCGATATTTGTCTTCTTCATCTTTTTTTCGCGCTGGATTATCGAGAAACGGTTTTTTGTATCCATTGACAGTCGCGTAATATCCTTCGCGCTCAAGAATCCATGATGTCCTAGAATCCGTTTGAAGTCCTCGTGAATTGAGAAGAGCGATTTGATCTTCGATCGTGGTAAAAGGTTTATGCATGAAGACTCCAATCAAAGCACAAAGGTCGTCTTTCCAAGAAGAAAGACGACCTTTGCGAACTGGACACCGCCCAGCTTTATCACAAAGGGTCAATTTATACGAAAAATGGCTGTTTTTCAACTTCGGCGTGTTTCACATAGTAAGCGTCCAAACAGTTCCGCACTGCCCAATCTCACTCCACATTGATGAAAAACTCTTTGCTCCGTGCAATACATCTTCCATCGCACACAGCCGAAACACTCATAACTAGATCATCGTAGGGAGCGCTTTCCTGCGGAACAATGTCAATGTCAAGATTCGAACGCGACTTGTGCAGTCAACCATAGTCCGTCCACACAAGTCGCGTTCCATGTCCGCATAACCTGAGAAAAGGGCGGAAAATACTAGTTGTGCAGACGCGACGACTGCAGATGGGCCGTTGCATATACGCAAATTGCGGAAGCGATCACCAGCAGCAGTGAGATGATGGCGAGCGCCTGCACTGCGGATCCGGAGCGAGGCATTTCCGGCTTCTCTGGCTTTTCTGGATTGCTGGGTTTGCCAGGTTCTTCTGGTTCTTCTGGCTCGGCGACGGCTTTGATGGTTACCGCCACTTGTGCGCTTATGCCATCGTGGTCGGAGGTGCGAAGCTGTATGCCCGCTCCCCTACTTGCGTCTGCACCCATAAAGTCTTCATCCGACGTGTTGCGCACGGCGGTGATGGTGATGTTCTGGCTCACGGCTTCGAAAGCTTTCCTCTTCTCAACCGCCTGCATTGCGCGATCGATCTGATCGTTCAACGCCTGCAACTGGTCACTATCCACCACAAGACGGTAGTCGGCGATGCCGTTCAGTTGTGTTTCCGTCAGCTTTAGTAGGTCATCGGCGCTCAACCGTTGGAGTCCGTCCACTGGGTCCAATTCCACCGAAGCCTGTTTGCTGGAGATCGCCAGATCGCCGACATGGAACATTCCGTCACCCATACCATCACCGCTAGTGCCGCCCGGAATCAGCCCAAGCGAGTCAGCCAAGTACGGCGCAAGATTCGACAAGTCGGAGAACGAGCCACTCAACAAGGCGAGCGTGTTCAGTCCAGCTGGAATCATGCCCCGGTATTCGCCACCGCGAACAGTCACATAGCCAAGATTTTTAGCGTCATCCAGCAGGTTGAATAACGTCGGCGCGGTGAACGTTCCGCCCGAAAAACTGCCTTGCGCGGAAGTTTCATCCGTTTCGGCAAACCGCATCAACGTTGCATCCGAGGTGAACGTGCCACCCTCCACGTGCAATGCGCCACGGCAATCGACCGCAGGCTGTGTTCCGCCCGCAACCGTTCCCGGGCCGACAATGGTGAGCTGCATGTTCGCAGGCACAGTGATCGTAGCAAACCCAGCAGCCCCACCGGATTCAGTGGCTTGCAGCGTATGCCCGTTCAGGTCAAACGTTACGTTTCGTACGCCTTTCGGTAGCGTAATCGTAACGCTTTCCGTCACGTCGGCTAGCAATGTGACCGTCGTGTTCTTCAACGTTGTTCGACCGAATGCCTCCTGCACGCTCGTGTAGGTTGCGTTGCCCACTTGCGCGACCGCCTGAGATTCGGCGGCATCGGCAACCGCATCGGCAGAGAACAGCAGCGTTCCAAACAGCGACGCAATCGCGAAAACAGCGGTCAGCACCACCGAAACCAAATACTTACCTTGCGTTCGCGGGCACACATTCACCCGCTTCTCATGACTACGCATGATTATTTCCTTTTATAGGTTCTGTTGCATATTTCAATCCGCACCGAAGTGCGTGGGACCACCCTCAGCTGTGAGGGATAACGTTACAGAAATCATGGCGCCACGTTGCATTAATTATCTCACAATGCGCAAAGGAAAGCAAATTACCTATTTTGAAAATCCAAATCTCATATGAGATATATCAAAAGACAATCTTTAGTTATAGTGGACCTCATCACATAAGTTAAAACTGTTTCACATGAGTATCAAAATATTCCTCACACAAATAAACGTATCCCAATAACTGCAAAAATATACATATGACGAATAATTGTTTCCCATCAAGAAACAAGCGAGCCCACAATCAAACAAGCGAGGTCGCAACCACACAAAAACACATTTCCCATCTGCACCACGTGGGAAAGCAAAAGAGCGCTCCGGGAGGGAGCGCTCTGATTTGCACGACGATTCGTGCGAAAAGTACTGCGGAATTTAGTAAGATCCGGTGCCGCGGAAGACCACGAGCACGGTTTTTGCGAGAATCGCAAGATCGCCTGCAATAGACCAATTTTCGATATAGGAAACGTCCAAATATTCGCTCTGCTCCTGCGAAAGATCCGAACGGCCAGAAACTTGCCACGGACCGGTAATACCAGGCTTAACCAGCAGTCGCGTGGAATAAAGGGAACCGTAGCGGGCAACCTCTTCCGGCAATGCCGGGCGAGGACCAACCAAAGACATGTCGCCCTTCAAAACGTTGAAGAACTGGGGGAATTCATCCAACGAAGTCTTACGAATAAAACGACCGACCTTCGTAATTCTCGGATCATCCTTCATTTTGAAGATGAAACGATCGGTCTGTCCATTTTCTTCGGCAAGTTTCTTCTTCAATTCTTCCGCATTGGTAACCATGGAACGGAATTTATACATGGTAAACGGCTTGCCATGCAAACCGATACGCTGCTGCGAGAAGAAAATCGGACCACCGTCATCAAGCTTGATGGCAATCGCCGTGCCCAGCATCAGCGGCGAGGAAATCAGCAGCGCGAAAGCCGAACCGACGATATCCAGCAGGCGTTTAATCACGTACGTCGTATTCGTATACTGCGGCAAACTTGCCAGCAATACCGGCTGTTCGGCCGTATTACGCAAGTACAGGCGGTGGCCGCTCACGTCAGCCAAGGAAACAGCCAACGCAAGCTCCATGCCAAGGGATTCGACCGCAAGGGAAATGCCATGCAGCATTTCGGAATCGCGGGACAGCACGTCGGCAACATACACTTCCTGCGCACCCAAGCTTTCGCACGTACGCGGGAAAGCGGCATTGAACGGAATCACCTTCAGCTTGTCAGCACCTTCAATGGAAGGATCAGGCTCGAACGACGTGACCACATAAGCGTCTTTCTCATTGTCGTCAGCTTCGATCGGACACACGGCAATCGGCGAATACCCCCAATTGGAGTAGTCCCGCATGGTGCGCAACGCACAATTGATACCGTCGGAAGAACCAATCACCACGGTCTTATACTTACAGGCGCCCTTCTGACGGCTGCGATGCTGCCACTGACGCATCTGCCAACGGGCGATGACTTCTAGGAAGAATGCAATGATCGGGGCGACGATAAGCGCGGTTCTCGGCAAGGAAAGATTGAAAATAAAAGCAAGCGAGCAGTAAGTGATGATGGTGAGCAGCGACGCGTTGATGATTTTCGCATACAGCTCGTAGCCTTCCGCCATCACATGACGATGATACGTTCCAGCAAAAGTGAGGCTCAACACCCAGATGAGGCTGAAGCAGATGAGGAACAGCCAGAACGGCATGGCCCCATTGATGGCATTATATGCGGCATCGTTGGCCCAAAGACTGATGGATAGCGAAATCAGCATGACCGCAAGATCGACCATCACCAAGCAGACGACAAAAGAATAACGCCATGCGGGCACAACCTGATTCCACCTGCCCTTGCGCTTTCCATCTTCACCAACGGAAAATGGCGTGTTCGAAAACATCATCGGCTCAAACTGAGGGCTGTTGTCTTGAGACTGATGTCGCTCCTGCTTCTGATCCTGGTGACGAGAGTTAGAAGAGACGATATGGATTTCCTGGGTTCTCACTACTTGATCCGAACCCTGCTCAGAGCTGCGGAAACCGCCTTGCATGACTCCTCCCTCTACTAACTACCCCCACCTGAAAAGAAGGGGGCTTCCCTCCATGAAGAGATAGTATCATAAGCCCTGTTAACAGAGTAGATCTCCAACTCGCTTTTGCGGTTAAATGACTATTGGAAACTTGCTTTTGACGCAATACCGCGAAACGCGCGGCAAGAACGGATGAAAAGTTGACGTCCGTTCCGTGAACGTGAGGCTACATGCGCATATACCCACATATTCCCCCATACTCCCCTGTTGCAAGATGGCTTGTCTAGAGCCGCTTGCTTAGCTGCTTAGGTTACCTACGGAACTGTCTAGCGGCCTTCAATCAGCGGGGTCTGGCGGAGGGTGAGCGGCTCATCCGTATCCGGAGCGGACTGCACATGCACGGTGATCTCATAGGATTCGCCGGGCTGCAAGGTCACATCGCCCACGCCCACGGTCAGGCCATCGTGCAAAGTCACGCCCTTGTAATCGTCGGCATTCTGAAATTCCCAATCCACCAAACGACCATTCGCAGGCGCGTAAATGAACAATGCCGTCTTGATCTGGCCCTTCGGAACGATATTTCCGGCACCGGTCACATAGTCAGCCTCGGAAGCCGCTTCTTCCGCCGTTATGGTGTTCTGCAACTTGATATGCACCGTATACTGGTTCGCGCCGTTTCGCGCGACCTTCTGGAATTCAGTGGTCACTTCGCGATGCAAATACCAGTCCATTTTCGACTCGGTTTCGTCGGAAATATACACGCCGACCTGCGGTTTCGCACCTTCCGTAATCAATTTGCCGGAAATAGCGGAATCGGCAATCAGATTCTGCTCATCCTCATGCGCGCTCCACACCATCACGTGTCCCTGCTCAACAGACGTGGAAAGCGCCTTGACATACGATTTGAAATCGCCCGCATTCTGCATGATATGGTCGAACGCGGCCTGCGCGGCAACCGCGAAATACTCGTCCGTCTCCTGCGGAGCCATGCGCGCATACACGTCATGCAGCAACGTTTGGGCGGTATTAGTGCCATCCAACGTCGAACCGTCAGGCATGACAACGCCACCGGTCACCGCCAGCATGTTCTGCAGGAACAGCGGATCAATGGCGATCACACCATCAACCGCAACGCCATACTGGCGATTCCACATGGCGCTCACAATCTCGCCGGTGCGCGGAAAATCAGGCGTGAAATTCACGTCGCGAATATCCTTGCCAAGCTTGTCGGTAAACAGCAAACGTTCCTCGGCGGTCAAATCCACAACCGGCTCATCGGCATTCTGAATTTCCGAATCGGAAACGAACGGCTGCAAGCTCACGTGACCACCCTGCACCGTGACCAGGCCGAGCGATCCCGTAAGACCGCCGGAAGGGCGTGCCTCCGCATTCGTTTGCGCAAGAATCAAATAATTGCGCGGAGCATCATTCGCATGGCTTTCCGTACCCAACATGCTGGGCAGCACCTGCACGATGGAATTCAAGGAATGCACCATGCTGTCAAGTTTTTCGCAATACGTTTCCGCGGTTTTCAGGGCGTCCGCGATCTGCGCGATATGCGGGGTTTTCACGGTTTTCACTTCCCGCGTGGCCTTGTCGATCGTATCGTCCGCGATTTGGAGCGGCTGCTGAGACGCTTCCAATCCGGAAATTTCGATCGTGCCGTTTTCCACGTGAATACTGTTCAGATCAACATTTTCGGCGACTTTCACCAGTTGCGGCAACGCCTGCGACGAAATATTCTCCATGGCGGCCACCGTGGTGCGTACGGCGGAAATGTCATTGCCCACATACGGCACGACCGAGGCCACCTGCCACAGCGGCGAAGAGGTTTGCTTGTAGGCCTTGCTTACGTGATCGGAGAACGCGGTTGTCTGCTTCTCAAGCTTGGACGTGTCCGCTTCGGAGATGGTCTGCTGCAAGCCTTGAGCACTTGACACCGCCTGCTGCAGCTCGTTTTTCACGTGCAGCGCAGACCATACGAATGCGCCGACGAAAACGGCGAGGGCTGCGACTATCACGAGTACGCCGATTAGGATCTTGCGACGGCGACGTTTGCGCTTGATTTGGCGAATATGCTCGGCGCTCATACGGCGGCGCACGCGGCGGGAATGCGGGGCGCTGGAAGTGGAATCTTCTGGACTGGCGGTTGCGTCGGAGGTTGCGGTTGCGTCGGCGGCTGAATCGGCATTAGACTGCGGCTCCTCCTGACGGCCTTGCTCAGGCTGGACGCCGAATTCTTCAGGCTGATCAGACGCGCCGTTCATATTCCGTTTCGCTCCCTAATTGTTTGCAAGCACTTCGGATTCCCCAGTGTAATAGTAGGGGGAGTCGATGAAACCTACGGAGCAAAAACGGGGCAATAACGGCGGTATTACTGCTCAACTGTTGCCGGTAACGCAAGAACTGATGCAACCTAAACGTGACCTGCAAACCAGTATTGCTACAACTCAAGCATGACCCGCGACGGCAGCATTACTGAAATTCCAACGTCGCCAATAATGCCTTGTGGTCGGAACCTTGAATCCGCTTGGTTTCCAAATTTCTGGCGTACACACCCTTGTCGTAGATGATATGGTCGATTTCAGCGATAGGGAATACCGAAGGATACGTCATATGCAATCCCTCGCCGGCACTCTCCCCCGCATCCGTAAAGCGATCGCCCAACAAATATCTGAAGCTTGCATGATCCCACGTGGAATTAAAATCCCCCATCAGCACATACGATTCTCCATTATCGTAATGCTGTAATTGCGCTATGGAATCCAAACTTTTATTCCATAATCCTTGATTGCTTGGTCGTGGAGAAAACGGATGAACCGACCCAAATCGTACTTTTCTGCCATTGAAATCAACTGTCGCGGCAGGAATACTACTGGATTCAATAGGAATGAGATCCTGCGTTGTTTCCTGCAGAGGATGCGCACTGTACAGTACGTTCACACCGCCATTGTCGTGCCAAGTGAGTTGCGCGGAAACGGAATACGGAAGATAATCCTCAATTCCAGCATCATGCAACCGATCTAATAATCCTGATGAAACTTCCTGCATTGCAAGAATTTCAACATGCTCGCTTTGGATTGTTCGCACGATTTGCTGCGCATCGGCACAACCTTGCTTCGTATTGAACGTCATGACACGCACTGTTGCAGAAGGTTGTATGGCACGATCATTGGTCGGAACGACATACCCCCAATGCCAAATAATCTGGATGATCACGCACAATACGCTTAACGCGATCAAAAGTTTTCGTTTGCCAACAGTACGAAAAACTGTTGCACAAACTGCGATAATTACGGAAAGCAAGCCAAGCCAAGGCATGAGCGCGACGATCAGAGGCACGTAGCGTTTACCATCGAGACTGTTCGGTAGCATGCGCAGAAGCATCGCGAACACGATGACGGCGGATGCGAACCACAGCAACGCCGTAAGCAGTGAAGTGCGCGTTTCACGACGCGTCTCACTTCGTTGGACATCGCCAAGTCGAGTCATGCGCACTCCTTTCCCATTCCATCTTCCCGTTTCACTTCCTGTTCCGCGCAATCCGCAATCGTATGCAATCACATGTTGCAACCGATAGTCTTACGCATCGTTTTTCACAACATCTCTCACAACATCTCTTCTCGTGAACGCTACCCGCGTTCATCCCCGCATATGTTTCCCGCGTGCATTGAGGGTGATGCTTTCACAAAAGTGCCACTATATGGACACTTTCCGGCATTTGGAATCGTTCTGATACGTTCATCCGATAATCTATAGGTTGCAAAACGGTGCTTAACAAAAGAGGCAATCATGAGCGAAGAAGCAATGCGAGAAGAAGTGGCGCAAGCTGTGGAAGTGGCCGCAAACAAGGCCGCCGAAGAGGAAATCAGCAAGCTGGCCGAATTCGAAAGCGCCATCGACGAAACGCTCGCCTCCGGATATTTGGACGACACGCTCACCGTCACCGACGCAGACGGCGTGGCGCAAGTGCTGCCAGTGCTCGATTCCGAGCCGATCTCACACTTGGTGGAAGGCTTGGAAGCCGTAGGCGGGAGCGCCAATGTGTTCGTGCACACCAGCGCGGGCGTGGTGGCCCTCAGCGTAGTGGAATACAAGCCCAGCGAAGAAGAGGAGTAGCCGTCGCAGCATGCACGGTCAGGCGGCACGCCTACGGTTGAGGGCGCGTTGCACGGTTTCATGCGTGGAACCGGCACCCTGGCCGCGCACGCCGAAGAACACCATCAGCACCATCACGAAGCAGATTGCTGCACTGATACGAAGCGCCCACTGAATGCCGAACACGTTGGCAGCCGCATACACTGCTTTTTTGCCACCGAGCGCAGTCCAACGAAGAGACGTGAACGTCTCCATCAAAATTACCAACACCGGAGCGCCAATCGCGCCCGCAATCTGACGAACCGTATTCGTCACCGCGGATCCGGCGCTCACCTCTTCCGGTTCCAAACAATTCAGTGACCATGTGGTGATCGGCATCAACACGAAACCCATGCCGATCTGGCGCACAAACTGCCAAATCGACACCCACCAAATCCACGAAGTCATGGAAATCAAACTCATCATGACCGTGCCGAAACACAAGGTAATCGTGCCTATCAACGCCACCGGACGTGCGCCGAAACGGTCAAGCACCTTACCACCGAAAAACTGCGAAATGCACTGGCCCAAAGCACCCGGAAGCATCACCAAGCCGCTAATCGCAGCAGAATAGCCACGGCAATCCTGAATGTACAGGGGCATGATCACCATAATCGAACTGAACGCGAAGAACGAGAGCGCGGCCGTGATCGTGCCAACAGTAAAACTACGATTCTTCAACACGCTCAAATTCAACAGTGGCGGCTGCGCTTCAGGATTTTCAATCTGTCTGCGCGCGCCATGAATCTGGCGGAGCACAAACCAAATAATTCCCACAACGCCAATCACCATTGGCAGCCAAACCATAGGATTTACAAACGAATACGATTCAATATTCGTAAAGCCGAACATTAGCCCGCCGAAACCGAAAATAGACAGTCCAACGGAAAAAAAGTCAGCCTTCGCGGTTTTATCGTTCTCGCCGAAATTATGCAATCCAAAATAGGCAAGAAGCAGCGAAATTACGCCGATAATGGTCAACGTGAGGAAAATTGAACGCCAACCGTTCAAGTCCGTCTGCACACCGCCAAGCGTCGGACCGATCGCCGGAGCCACGCTCATCGCCACACCAACCGTACCCATTGCGAAACCACGGCGAGACAGCGGATAAATCGAAAACACCGTGATCTGCAACACCGGCCACATCACACCCGTGCCAACCGCCTCAAGCAAACGCCCGATCAGCACCATCAAAAAAGTTGGACCAAGCCAAGCGAACAGTGAACCGATCGTGAACACAACCATGGAAACAAGCACGATTTCGCGCGTCGAAAAACGTCTCGTAAGGTATGCCGTAAGCGGCACCATCACGCCCATGACCAGCTGGAAAATCGACGTCAGCCACTGACCGGTCGTAACGGAAATACCAAAATTACTGACGATCGTCGGCAACGCGGCGCTCAACTGCAATTGCGTGAAATTACCGACGAACGTAATAAATGTAAGAATCGCAATGGAAATAAACGCCGTGCGCGTTAAATGACCGTCCTGATACGATTCCTCTCGAGTAAGCGCTCGAGACATGCTCCGCTTCGCTGACATCAATCACCTTCTCCACATTCAAACGCACAAACTATATGATAGCCCGTATGACAGAGGCATGGATATTCGCCTGCGGATTCCTGTTTTTGTCATTTCGGGGTAACGCTCCCCTATTTAGAGGTATCATGGCACACGAAAGAGGTAGGCAAGTTTTCGACGCAGGCAGCGTCGAGAGAGGGGGGGGTGTAGGATAATGACAGTCAGGGCCATGTTCCACATCTGCATGGAGTTGTGGGGTATTTTCATATGCCTGATTTGCGCATGCGGAATTTTCATTGCAACCCCACACAAAACCAGACGAACTCGCATCAAAATACTCATGCAGATCGCCTGCATGCTTCTTCTTGGAACCGACGCGCTCAGCTGATATTTTCGCGTAGATGCAGACGAAACCGCATACTATATGGTTCGCATAAGCAATTTCTCAGTATTCTGCATCAACTATATTTTCATGAGTTTCTTCGCAACCTATGTTTGGTTGACAGTGAGCAAACATCAGCATCGCAAACCAGCCGCATTGCGTGCTGTCTACGCATTATCCGTAATTGGAATTCTCTTACTTATCATCACACAATTCACTGGTCTTTTCTACTATTTCGATGACCACAATCTTTACCATCGCGGTAATTTCTATCTTCTTTCGCAGGCAATTGCGGTCTTGGGAATCGCATTATGCCTCTTCATGTTGATCTCATATCGCAAGAATCTTGATCGCATTATTTTCCTTTCCATGATGTCGTTCTTCGTGCTACCAGTATTGGCGACCATCTACCAAGCACTGGCATACAGTTTTTCATTGCAATGTTTGGCGATCGTGATTTCCACACAGATTATGTTCGTCATGGACACCGTGGAAATGAACATGCGATTCCACTCGCAACAGGCCGCCTACGAAAAAGCACGGTACGAAGCCGAACATGACGGCATGACCGGTTTGCTGAACAAGGAAGCGGGATGGAAACACATGCGCAAATATTTCGACCGCATGGATTCGCACGACGAAGCGATGCTGATGTTCGTCGACATCGACGATTTCAAAACCATCAACGACACATACGGACACACGGTCGGCGATTTCTGGATCCGCGAGGTCGCATCCCAACTTCGGCACATCTACCGGCAAGATGACATTATCTGCCGATATGGCGGTGACGAATTCTTGGCGCTTATTCGCAACACCGCCAGCGAACAGGTGCTTGAAACCACGCTGGGCATGTTCTTCCAACAGTTGGCACGCGCCTCGGAACAGCACGGGCAAGACGTGCATTGCAGTGTGGGCGTGTGCCGTATTGCAGCCGCTGACGGTGCCAGCCTTGGCACGGGGAGCGCCGATGGAGACGCGATCGGAAGCGTGGATTTCGGCCAATGCGTCGCACAGGCCGACTTGGCGCTGTACGAAACCAAACGATTCAACAAAGGAACGTTCACCGTCTACAACTACGACCGTTCCCAGCCAGCACCCGCAAATATCCGCGCCTAAATGAGCAGCTTCAGCTTTCCGGCAATTCCTGCGCTGGGCAACCGTGCAATGCGGAAAGCATCGCCCGCTTTTCCTGCGAAGTGACAGTCAGCCCGTACTTGTCTTTCACGCCAATCTGCCGGGCCACGTAATCGCAACGGTATTCACTGTTCGTCGGCAGCCAGTATGCGGCCGAAGCGGAACCCTTCTGCTGATTCGCGGGCCCATCCACGGCCAGCAGATTGTACATGTCGTTGCCGAATTGGTACAGCTTCGCATGATCCCACGTGTTCGCGCCCGACTGCCACGCATTTTCCAGCGCGACCACATGATCGATCTGCACCGCCGAAGACGTTTTCACTCCACGTACGAATTGGATGGTCTGACCGGTATACGGATCGTCAAGCGTGCCCGACGCAACCTGGCAGCTACGGCCGTTCTTATATTGCACGTCCGTCAGATCGCGCGCGAGCACGTCTTCGCGCACGTCGCAACCGTTGCCATCGTCGTCGGTTTCGCGGAATCCGAACGCATCGCGATCATATCCGGCCTTGCTGGGATTGTCGTCGACGGTAAGTTTTTCCAACGTTTCCGCAGCTGTGCCGGTTGCCGTGTACTCGCCGGTGATTTCGCCTACGGTCGGATTGACTTTCGGCAGCAGCATGCCGATAGTGACGCCGATTACCGCAACGACTACCAGCAAAATAAGAATACGTTCCAGCGGACCGTCGGCGTTGATCCAACTTTTTTTGAACCGTTTGCCGGCCCGCTGGATATCACGCACGTCGCGTTCAATATTCCGATAATTATAAGAATTACGATTATTCTTTCGAGGCATAATTATTAAAAATAATACGAAATTACGGAATTACGGAGTATCAGGCGTACGTGAACGTCATCGGATCATGTCCGGCGCGCGTCGGACCGTCAAGCGCGTCGATCGCGGCATGTTCTTCAGGGGTGAGCACGAATCCAAACAAATCGAGATTCTGCTTCTGCCGATCCGCATGCACCGACTTGGGGATGATGATCGTGCCATTTTCGATATGCCAACGCAGAATCACCTGCGCAGGGGTAACCCCATGCTCCGCTGCGATGCGCTCAATCGCACCATTTCCGGCGTTCAAATCAGCACCGCGAGCCATCGGCGAATATGCTTCCACGGCAATGCCGTGCGCCTTGCAATAGTCCACGACCTCGCGCTGCTGCCAGGTCGGATGCAGCTCAATCTGGTTGACGGCAGGATATTCGCCGGTCTCCTCATGCAAGCGGTCGAGATGCTCGGGCAGGAAATTGCACACACCCAGCGTGCGCACGCGCCCCTCCGCGCGGAATTCCTGGAACGCCTTCCACGTTTCGCTGGAACGCCAGTCGAACGGGGTGGGCCAATGCAGCATGTACATGTCGACATAATCGAGCTGCAGCAAGCCAAGCTGGCGGTCGAACGCCTTGCGTGCGCTGTCATACCCCTGCTCGGAATCGCGCAGTTTCGTCGTAACCCACAGGTTTTTGCGCTGCTCACCTTCCGTGAATCCCGCATTGTTCAGCGCGCGACCCACGCCGGCCTCATTGTTGTACCCCGCCGCGCCGTCGATATGACGGTAGCCGGCTTCCAGCGCACTCTCCACTACGGGGGTAACACCCTCATCGTCGATGCGCAGCACGCCCAAGCCGATTTGCGGAATCAGCTTGCCGTCGTTCAATGTGACCATGGGGGTATGGAAAGTTTCCATGCGTTGTCCTTTCGAAGGCTGTGTTTCAGGCGATTATTCTCAACCGTTCTCATGATTGTTCCAGCTTAGCCGCAGGTCGCCGCAATTCGGCCATATTTCGTGGCACATGCCTCGCATTGCGTCTTGGAACGGTTCGGACGCGCCGTTGCATGAGTCGCGCATATGCCGACAGATGATATGCGCGTACGTAACATAACCGCGCAGTCTCGTGCGCTATAACATTGCTCGGATAAGAGGGCGACGAACATGAACAGTACAGACGACGCGAACGATATGGACGGCATGGGAGGCATGGTCAATGCGGGTGCGACGGATGGCGTGGAATGCTGGGAAACGGCACGGGCGAATCACGATTTCTCTTCCCGCCACGGGCACGCGCTTGCCGGCATGCTTGGACCTGCTTTTGTGGCGGCCGTCGCCTACGTGGATCCCGGCAATGTGGCTGCGAATATCACATCCGGCGCGAGGTACGGATATCTGCTGGTGTGGGTGCTGGTACTCGCCAATTGTATGAGCGTGCTCATTCAATATCAGTCCGCAAAACTTGGTATCGTCACCGGAAAAAGTCTTCCCGCAATCCTGGGAGAACGACTTGGCGACGGCGGTCGATTCATGTTTTTCATGCAAGCGGAAGTCATTGCAATATCGACTGATCTTGCGGAAGTAATTGGCGGCGCAATCGCACTGAAATTATTATTTGGACTTCCGCTTTTTATTGGTGGGTGCATAATCGGCATTATTTCTACGGTCTTGCTTATTTTTCAAAAGAGTGCCACGCATCATATTTTTGAAAAGCTGATTATTGCATTGCTGCTGGTGATTACTTTTGGATTTATTGCAGGCCTTTTTATTGATCCACCAAATCCTGCGCAAGTTTTGCAAGGTCTTGTTCCGCATTTCAAAGGAACCGAAACGGTATTGATGGCAACTTCCATGCTGGGCGCCACGGTGATGCCGCACGCGATTTACCTGCATTCCACGCTGGTGAACGACCATTACGTGCCAGGAGAGCCCAAACCGAGCGTAAAGACCCTGCTACACGGAAGCAAAATAGACGTGTTCTGGGCATTATTACTTGCTGGATCGGTGAATCTTGCACTATTGATTCTTGCGGCGAATTCATTGCATGGCATGACCGGCACGGATACGATCGAGGGTGCGCAACAGGCCATTCAGCATGTGCTAGGTCCGGTGATCGGCACGATTTTCTCGGTCGGACTGCTGGCTTCCAGCCTGAGTTCCACGTCGGTCGGCACATATGCGGGCGCAGAAATCATGCATGGACTGTTGCGGATCAAAGCGCCGATGTGGGCATGCCGCGTGGTGACGCTCGTACCGGCGTTGGTGGTGTTGTGGTTTGCTAAGAATCCGACGGAAGCGCTGATCATAGGGCAAGTTGTGCTGTCGATCGGCATTCCATTTGCGATTATTCCGCTGATGAAATACACTCACGATCGATCATTAATGGGCGATTATGTGGATGGTCCGGTGAAATTCGCGATCAATATGGTAGTTGTTTCGCTGATTGTCGCACTTAACGTGATTCTTGTAATTCTCACGCTCTCCGGTCGTTCCTGACGTGGGTCCCATTTCGGTGTCCGCACAGTCGACCGGCGCAGCTGCGTCCGCACAGCCGCCTCGCGCAGTTGTCCGCCAGTCGACCGGCGCAGCTGCCCGCGCAGGAATTGCCGGAACACCGAGGTTGATTCGGGTCTGCACAAACATCGCGAGCTGCGTCGCGAAGCCAACGATACGAAATCAACAGCACAAAGGGCGATAGCGCGAAATCAACGGCACGAAAGCCGACGGCACGAAACCAACGGCGAGCTACACGCGCGTGGTGGCACGGGCGATCACGTGCGACTGGGTGGTGATGTAACTCGGCTCCAGCACACGCGTGCCGTCGATCCGGTCGAGAATGCGGCTGACCGCAGTCGGCGCAATCCAGTCGAGACAAGAATCCATGGTGGTCAGCGGAGGCTGGAAATATGCGGCTTCTTCAATATTGTCGAAGCCGATCACCTGCATCTGTTCAGGCACGGAAATGCCGTTCGCAGCCAAAGTGAACAGCGCACCCAACGCAAGCTGGTCATTGAACGCCACAATACCGTCGAATGGAATCCCGGAATCAATAAGCTGCTGCGTAATGCGAGCGCCGGAACCAATCGTCCAATCCTGCCCAGCGCTCATTACCAGTCGGGAATCGAATGCCGCTCCCCGCGCGGCGCACGCTTCGAGCACGCCGCGAAGTCGCAGTTGCGCATTGCCTTCCACTGCTTCACGCACGGAATCGATATGCTCCGGTTCGGTTCGCGATCCGACCACCGCGAGCCGGGTTGCGCCATGGTCGAACAGGTATTCGGCTGCGAGTCGGGCTTCCTGAATATCGTCGGGGGTAACGTGGTCGGCTTTGCCGTGTGTGGAACGCGCGCCCACGCATACGAGCGGATAGTCCACGTCCAAGTCCGCCGCTTCAAGGTTTTCGACTTCGGAGATCGACAGGATCATGCCGTCCGAGACGGTGGTGTTGAAGTTGCGCAGGAGTGATTGCGCTCCTTGTGCGGATCCTTCGGCGTAGGTGGTGACGTATACGGAGTAGCCGTAGCCGCGGGCCGCGTCGATTACGCGGTTGGCGAGCTCCGACAGGTATGGGGCGGTCAATGTTGGTACGGCGAGTGTGATGAAACCGGTTTTGCCGCGGTTGAGATTGCGCGCGGACACGTTCACGCGGTATCCGAGTCGGTCGATGACTTCCTGGACTTTTTCTCGCGTGGAGTCGGTCATACGGCCGGAATGGTTGATCACGTTGGATGCGGTTTTGAGTGAAACGCCTGCCTCTTCGGCCACGTCTCGTAGGGTGACGCGTTTTTTGTCCGGCTTCGGCTCCGGCTTTGACTCGCCCATGTTCGTCTCCGTGATTGTTGAATATGCCGGTAAAAAGTTTACCAGTTATGGCAAGCCCGCCATTCTTGAGTTTCAGAATGGCGGGCTCAGGTTGTGTGAGATTGTTGTGTTACGCAATCAATTGCGCGAAATTGCGCGAAATTATGCGGAATTATGCGCGCTTTACGACGAGTACGCCGTTGCGATGCACGGTGTAGCTGCCCGTCTGTTCCTCTGCTTCCGCTTGGAACAGGTAGATTGGTTCGCCTTCGATGCCCTGCAATGCGATTTCTTTCTTGCCGCGCGGCAGATAGAAATCGAAGGTTGCGTCGGCGGACTTGCGCACGGTGTGCAGTACGTCGGAATCGGTCGGATTGGCGACATTTGCGGAATCTTCCACGATATTCTCGCGCACGAATTCCGTAAGATCGGCGACGTTGAGATCGCAGCCGACGAAGTATGTTTCGCCGGAACCGTACGGATTGCGGGTGATTGCGGCGGTGCCGCCGAGTTCCCATTCGTCGGCTTCTTCACCTTCGTAGGTGGCTAATACCTGCGCGCGTTCGCCGTCGACGTTCACATCGTTCTGCCACAGGCGGGTGACCGCACCGGAGCTCAAACGAATTTCGGACGGTTCGCCTTCGGCTTCCGCGCCGAGAATGTTGAATTCCTCGCCGCGAATACCCAGCATTTCGCGCAGCAGGCCGTCTCCGGCTCCCGGGTATCCGCCGAGCCAGGTGTGGAAGTTTTCGTCGATCAGTCCGGTTGCGTAACCGATGACCACACGACCGCCGGCAGCTGCGAAATCGGCCAAACGCTGCGTATCTTCGGCGCTGAGCATGATCACGGTCGGCAGTACGACGGTCTTGTATGCGCTCCAATCGTATTTCAACGGCACAATGTCGGCACGGGTGCCGGCGTTGAGGAACGCACGGTACCAGTCGCGCACGTCATGCCAATGGTTGAGCTTCATGCTCGGCAGGGTTTCGGAGCGTGTGGCCCATTCGGATTCCGCGCTGAACAGGATCGCCGTATCGGACTGTTCCAGTTCGGTACCCTGCACGCCAGCGTCGCCGAGGGTTTTCAGCGCGGCGCCCAGTTCGCACACTTGGCGGAACAGTTTGGTGTCTTCGCCCGCGTGGGGCACGAGTGCGGAGTGGAAGGATTCGGCTCCGAATGCGGAGGCACGCCACTGGAAGAAGTTGATGGCGTCGGCACCCATGGCCACATGCGCAATGGAGTCACGCACGGTTTCACCCTTGCGCTTGCGTGCGTTGAGCGGCTTCCACTGCACGGCCGAAGTGGAATGTTCCATCACATACCACGGCTTGCCGAGCGCGAGGGAATCCATCAAAGCGTCGGAGCAGAACAGTTCGTCGATATGCGATTCGCCCTCATGGAAGTAATGGTCGTTCGACACGAAATCGACTTCCTCGGCCCAGTCGGCGTAGTCCATGCAGCACTGGTCGGTAGAGACCATGAAGTTCGTGGTGAACGGCTTGTCGGGGCAGATTTCGGCGATGGCGTCGCGTTCGGCCTTATAGAAGTCGAGCAGCATATCGTTGCCGAAACGCTCGAAATCAAGCTTTTGACCGGGGTTCACCATGGAGTCGGCGCCCATGAAACGCGGGATGAGCACTTCGTGGAAACCGTTCATTTCCTGACCCCAGAAGGTGGTGCCCCACGCCTTGTTGAGGTTTTCGATGGTACCGTATTTGCGTTCGCACCACAGACGGAAGGCATTGAGCGCGTTGTCGGAGTAATCGTAACGGTTGTTCCAGCCGTATTCGTTGCCCATATGCCATGCGGTGACGTACGGGTTGGTACCGTAGCGTTCGGCCAGTTTGCGGCACAGGGTGAGCGCGTATTCCTTGAACACCGGGCTTGTCGGGCTCCAGGATTGGCGCGATCCCGCGTTGACGGGATGGCCGAATTTGTCTTGCGGCAGCACTTCCGGGTGCTTTTCGTACAGCCACAGCGGCGCGGTGGCGGTTGCGGAGGCCAGATCGACCGCGATGCCGGCTTTGCCGAGCTTGTCGATGATGCGGTCAAGCCAGCCGAAATCCCAACGGTTTTCTTCCGGCTGAATGCGATCCCAGCTGAAAATGGCCACGGCCACGGTATTGACACCGGCCTGTTTCATGAGGCGGACGTCGTCGTCCCACACGTCTTCCGACCACTGGTCGGGATTGTAATCACCGCCGTATGCGATGCCTTTGCCGTTGTCGGTCAGCAGTTCCGGCCATTTGAACGTGCGATGCATGGATTACTCCTTTGTGTGCGTATGGCATCCGCTATAACGCTGAGGATGCCAGCTCGACAGCTTCCCTTCGAAAGCTCTCGTAAAATCTTTTTATAAAATCTAGTATATATATTTACTAAGATATTTGAGATGGTCCCGGGGATATCCACGATGACACCCCCGAGGTCTTATTTTTTGTTCTTTTCGGACGATTGCCGAAAAATCGGTATGCGCTTTACCGAAATTTCAGCATGCGACCGTTGCGATCATTCCTTGACGGCGCCTGCGGCAAGGCCGGACTGCCAGTACTTCTGCAGGCAC
>ERZ1032758.31-NODE-31-length-30362-cov-6.609694_pt1 | contig 30362 bp, 40 predicted proteins | sample MGYA00516958_ERZ1032758 | MGnify/ENA primary metagenome ERZ1032758 (study PRJEB33719, sample SAMN04262538) | wastewater metagenome | biome: sewage system; feature: street-access sewage; material: sewage | place: Peru: Lima | collected 2012-08-07 ...
TCAGCGTTGTTGGCTCTTTGCCACCCAGGAAGATGGAAGTATCCATATTGCCGATCGATATGTCTATGTCTGACGATTTAGCTATGAGACCAGACGGAACGAAGGTTGGTGTTATTCCTATTAGGTATGTAAAGACGCTTGATGACCCAGAACATATTTCTACTGATATCATAGGATCTGTGATGTCTTACTGGATGATGGCAGAAAACTTTAGACTCGTATCATAGTTAACGCCAGATTTAGAATTGATTCATGAATCTGTAAATAACGGTACAACTACAGATACAGCAAAAGTTATTAGAGAAATGATAGATACATATATGTATGACAAACATACAAAGTTAAATGAAAACTCTAATAAGAAAATGTCTAAATCTGCACAGAGGTTAATAAAGTCTGCAGATACAATTAGAAAGAATACATCTAGAAGACTTTTGTCTCACAACTACTTTACTATTATGAAGGGATTCCTTGATGCTAGTAAGACGGTTGGAATTGAAGCTCTTACAGGTAAGTATATAACAGCCAAGGATATGGCTTACGCTCATAGTTATATAGCTAGATCTTTAGGGACTATTGCTGCAAGTGTTGGGAAACCAAACGTTCATGGTTGGCTAGCGGCAGCAATGCAGTATAATGGTTGTGCGAAGAGTATAGATGAATCATTTAGCCATACACAAAATATTTGGGCTACGAAGTTTCTTAGAGATAATCTGTTAATGGGCGGTTATACAGTAACTGACTTTATGGTTACAGGTATGATATGCGCTTCAGTATATCATCATTTTAGGCTAGTACATGTCCCAATAGTAGAAAAAGTAGACAAATCAAAAATCCTATATAATGCAGAGTACAAAGTTACTGGATGGGAGGATAGATTTGTAAACCAAGAAGAAGCTATGGATTTGTATTATAAAGCCGGACTCGGTGATTAGGCTGGTATACAAAACTATGAAAATGCAAAAATAACTTTGCATGATGCTTATATTGAGGAGAATAGCAATTTCGTAATTCGTGATGAATTTAAAGATAAAGTTAGCAAGCGTCTTGAAGATGTAGTGTCTAACACTATAAAAGAAAGATCAGCCGTAGCAAATGGTATGATGCCAGAGAATGGAAGACACTCTGTAGCATATACAAATCCATTTTTAAGATGGATAATGGTAATGCGTGGATATCTCCCTACTCTTGGATTCGATAGATTTAAAGCTGGTAGTGACTTTTCTGAATACAAGTCAGATAAATATAATCCTACTTCTTTTAATGCTATAAAATACAAAAGAAATAATGGCGAGATGTCTGAGGAAGAGTTTGAAAGAGCTAGAGAGTACTACGAAAGATACGATGGTTAGTTTAACTTTAACTCTGCTACAGTTGATAGAAGTCAAGTAAGAGCTACAATAACAGCATTGCGAAAGACAATAAATAATGCGCTTTAGTTAGCAAAGCATCTCATTACATTTGATTTTGACGCTATCAAAAACAATAAAGGTAGAAGAAGTAAAACTTATAACGAAAAGAAGATGTTGTTAAAGTCTGCCTTAGAAATAGGCTTTATTGCAGCTATGGGTATATTATCAGTATTTACTGCATAGATGATATAGGATCTTGATGATGACGATGATGATATTGTACAGTATGCAACATATGCAATAGCACTATTAAATCAGGGATTATTAACAGAGTCTTCTACTGCATGGGTTCCAAACACTGTATTAGACTTGTTTACATCTCCTACTACGGTTTATGCATATTTGTAGAGATACGCATATTTTGGAAATGTTGTAGGATAGTTAGCATATTTGGGTTTAACTACTATATCTGATGAAGATGATGCTTCTTACTATGAAGATGTACTTGGTAAGAATTCGTCTTATGCTGGTCGAACAAAATTGGAGAAGGATCTTATTAAATTGTCTCCTTTATTCGGAATACCTGGAAGTAATCTTTATGAAAACTTTACTGTATCCGGATTAAAAGGTAAATATAAATTTTATAGTCAAAGCGTTGCACCTAATTCAACTCTGTATAAAATATACAAAGCTTTTAGCGGAGGTGATAAGAAATCATCCAAATCTAATTCAAATCCTTGGCTTAATGAAGATTACGAACCGTCTTTTGGCGGAGGATCTTCTTATGATCCTTCTGACAGATTTGACGAATAATCGTATAATTGATGTCGTAACGTTTTAAACAAAACAAAAGAATAAAAGCTCAAGTCTCAATTAAGAGGCCTGAGCTTTTTTCATTCTCAAAGTATACGTCGTCTAGTGTGACGTAATTATCGTTAAGAGGAAGATTACTCTCTTCGCAACTTATTTTATTATATTTATCACATATGAAACGATTAATATAATTATCTGTACAACGCCAGAATTTGTTTATCTTGTCACGTTCTTTTGTTGTAAGATTTACAATACCATTCATAATATCCAAATATTTCCTTGGAATTACTTTTAGTATATATACAGTAAAAGGTTTGTCTTTAATATATATGGTGTCTGATCCATAATATGTTGACAAACCTTTTATTTTTCTATCTGTATACCATCGTTCATCTGTATGACACAAATTGCTATATACAAGAAAGATGTGGGAATCTAAGTATGGCTTATCAATATTACTTGTATAAGCATCATAGAACCCAACATCTTCTGATATATCTTCAAGCATCATATTTTCTCCTAACAACGGGATTAATACTTTGCACTGTTTACTCATAGGTTTAAAGTTTCACTACCGTCTCCAGTGTAATAATAGTAACTATGGTCCCAGTTTCCTGTTCCCAAATGCCACAAATATAAGGTCATAAAATCATGTATTGTATCATTTCTTGAGTCGACTTGAATAGAATCTAACATGAATACTCTTATTTCATTACTACCGGTTGTATCGATAGCTATGATTTAATATTTGAATATCCACTTATCTATTTCGTTTGGACTTAATTCCAATACATTGGCTAGATACCAATATACAGCTTTTTTATAAAAGCATAGTTGTCTACAGTAATCAAATTCTTTCATACTGTCTTCAAAATGCCATAATTTGGCTGTAGTCTTGATATCCATAATTGTACATACTCTCGCGTCAAAATTGAATGTACAACTATCAAGTAACGATTTACACGCAATAGGCGCATGGTTAGATTCGTCGATAACCCAGTATTCCCAGTTTATCTGGAACTCATGATACACATGAATATTACCATGCTCACCTGCTCTTCGTATCAGTTGTCTTGCTAGCTTATGTCCTCCAACATTATGCTGAATCTTCATAAGCTGGTCTAGATCATACTGAGATATAAGTATTTTCTTAGACCTAATAGCTTCGATATAATCCTTATACTCTACGCTTATTTTAAGCGCTTCTGAGAGGATTTTATCTTCGCTCTTGCCAACTATACTATAAGACTTACGATAAGCGTCTGAGAGCTGTTTATTTAGCTCTATTTCAACGGTATTTATTAAGTTTTCACAGAACTTTTGTGCTTGCGCACTTTTAGGCTTATCGCCATCGAACAGAACGTAATCATTCCAGAACTGATCTGGTTGAAGCAGGAACTCATGTATCATGGTTCCTTTACGTAACTGTGGCAAATCTAAGCCTTTCTCTTTACCATCCAGCATATTACGAAAATAGGCTGGCCCTTTATTCAAGAACCAGCCTATCGCACTATTACTAATGCGTGTATTATCTTCGTAGTATGGAATGTCGTATTCCGGTATTTTGTACTTTGGTGTATTCATTAGTATACTGCACAACAACAATCATCTGAAGCTGCTTTCTTCTTAGCGTTCTTCAGACAATTAGCTTTACAAGAACGAGCATGAGGCTTTATGGTACCTTTTGAAGAAAGGTTCATATCCTCAAACAGCTCTTCGAATGTCGTAGTAGGGTAATCGTTAGCTTCCTTTACAAAAGATGCTATATTATCAAAACTACATACCTCGAAGTTGTCCTTAATAAAGTCTGTTAAAGACTTAACTTCTTTCTTGTCGTTAAGCTTGTCATTCAATACCTCCATTATAAGAGATGGAGACATCTCGTCAAACTCACGCCAATAGCGGATACGAGAACAACGGTCTATCAGGTACTCTGATATCTCATCGTCATCGTTACATGTAAACAAAATCATATGCTTACCCTTGGTATCAGAACCATCCAATACCTGTAACAATACAGAATCGTCATAATCCGCAAGAACTTTATCAAGTTCGTCGAACAAGAAACAAACACTTGTATCACCAAGCTTTTCTACAAGATTTCGAAGGATATGTGGACGTATATTTTTGTCTATATTTATAATTGGAAGGCCACTCTTGTTGGCAATTACCTTAGCCATCACAGTCTTTCCAGAACCCTTTAATCCTGCAAGCATCACACCAGTAAATCCGCTTTCAGACAGATTATAACTATTAATAACCTTGTCTATAAAGCGTTCGTCACGTTGTGTACAATATACCTTAGAAGGTAAAGATAAGCCGCTAGTCTCTTCGAGTGATATTGCGTCTGTATAACGGTCTACGTCAATACTGTAAACCATTCCTGGAGTTAAATCACACTCAAGACCTTCTGTGTTAAACTTAAAGTTTATACTCTTACCTACTTTCAAAAATTTCTTTTCCATATTTACTGATATTATAATACTCAAATATTGGTTTTTATCTCTTCTATCATCTCGTCTACCTGTTTATGGTTACGTACGAGATAACATTTCATTTTACTTCGATGTCGCTTAAGATAATGCTTAAACAATTTCCATCTAAGAGGGAATGAATCTCCCATAAGGCCTTTACATTCTACTACAAACCCATTTCCTATGAAGTCAGGTAGATATGTTAAAGGCCTTATTTTTTCACCTAAATACTCGAATTTGTCCAGTAATACGAAATGCTTTGGCTCATATTTAACTGGTATTCCAGCTTTCATAAAAGCTTCATAAGTATAGCATTCGAGTTTACTCCTAAAATGGAGACCATACTTATCGACCTTAGTCGAATTTCGCACTCTGCCTTTAGATTTCTTGCCTATCATAATAAAAATTCTTTCCCCTTATCTTGGATACAGAAGTTCTATTAAAATAGACAATTTCGCCATCAGTTACTTTTTGTTCATCTCCATGATGGACGCATACGCATATACATCCATCGTCACTATAACTATCCCAGATAGTCATCTGCAATTTATTTGGAAGATAAATACGCATAAACCCACCTTTGTCGAGATGAATTTTCTTAGTCAGCTTCTTTGTAAGCCATTTATGCAATAGAGGAGACATTACTGCACCTCCCAGCACACCTAATAGGCATCCTATTACTACATCAATCATATTTCTGTAACGTTTTTGTTAACCAATCTTTCATGGTGCTAAATCCGTTGTCACGAACAGCATCTGATAGATCTTTGGCTTTAAATTTCTTATTAATGAAAAAAGCATCTATTTTGTATTGCTTACTATATTGTCTAGCCTTAAGCATACCGGTTTGATCTCTATCATACAGTATAACTATATGTTTCCATTTGGAACGTAGAGACCTGAGTATATCTTCAGGTATAAACACAGTTTCACTAGCAGCAGCTATTGCATTAAAACCCATCTCGTAGCAACACATCACATCTTTCAGTGACTTTGTTATTATGAGTAGGTCGCCCCCTTCCTTAGGCAATTCGGATAATCCCTGTACGTGCCGATTCGTCAGATTGGTACGCCATTTAGTAAACTTGGAAGCAAGCGGACGATAAATCTTAAACTTATCATACACTTTATATGCATACATAGGACTATTCTCTTTGTAGATACTTCTGACGATACTATTACAAAGAAAGTATTTAATGCTGAACACATTGAACTTTTTTAGGGTGTCAATATGTATTCCGAACTGTTTCCAGTACTGTTTGTCTACATTAGTAAACGGCTGTCGAACTATTCCGATATCGGTATCTCCTTTCGGTTTATCGTACGTATTTGTCCTTACGGTTGTGTTAGGATTTATTCTGCGTACGATTCTCAATAATTCTCGTTCAAGCTCTTCTCTAGTCGTTATACCTTTGTATTCTTTTAGGAACTTCATAGAGTTTCCGCATTCTCCAGTTCCAAGGTCCTTCCATAACAATCCTCCTGTTTTAGAATGAAATATCCCAAATGAAGGGTTCTTGTCTCCAGACCTTAAAGGACTATTCATAAGTTTTCCAACTTTAAAGTGTCCTAAACAATACGTATAGATGTCTAAATCATTTACTTTGTCCAAGATGTCTCTCAAGGACATAGTAATTGCTGTTCTAGTACTATACATAACTTATAAGTTAGGGGCTAGGTGCGGATTCGAACCGCTTCCTTGCAAGGATCCAATCTAGCCATATAGTGGAAAGTATCGGATTCGAACCGATAAGCAGGGTAGTGTTTCTTTTAAGCTTGCACACATTCCAATCTATCAATGCCCTTGTTTTACCATTAGACTAACTTCCCTAAAAATGAGCAGTTTAATGACATGCTCAGGTCTACGTTGACGGACGTATAGCAGTTTACGGAGATGCTAAGCTCGGACTTTAGGTTATTCAAACCCGCACTTACGTAGCGTACACGCGTATGAAATCTGATGCCAGGTAAGCTGTGCATCATAGATAATATCGGCCTTCACAGGCGGACAGAGCTATTACTTTCACAAGCTGTAACTCTTCTTATCATCAGAAATGTTGTGGCTCTGTAGGGATTCGAACCCTACTGGACTTTTGTCTATATAACAAACAAGAAAAATGATCAAAACGTCGATTTGAATAGTTTTCGCATTCGTCCATGCTTGTGTCTCACGACACCCTGCGAGCCTTATTGGAGGCATTTCACCTCCAAAGGGTAACTGAATTACCTAGCTCCACCAACGCCCTTTCATGGCAGTATTATCTCCCTGGGGCGTATCCACTTGCTGTATAGTTTGACACTCCTGCTATGTAAACGGTATAAGAACCATTTACCGGATTTCATACAATCAAGTAGTATTTCTATTTCTTCAGGCGTAAACCCCTTAAAAGGGAAGATCTGATGCGCCTGCTGCATCCGCAGTTTCCGGAGTAACGGTTGGTGGCACGTTAAGCGGATCGTTGTTCTCCTTATCGGCAACAACTGGTCGCTCCATAAGATCGTTCTTAAAGAGCTTAATCTGCGAATCTGTATTAGACATGTCTTCAACGAAGATTCCGAGCTTACTTACTTGAGTATAGCCCTTCTTGTCGTAAATAACCTTCAAACGGAGCTTTTTCTTAGTAGCAATCATAGGATCAAGCATCTGCTTTGTCCAGTCAATCATCTCCTTGAATGTAGAAAGCTCTGCATCTGGTCTCTGTGGGTAGAAACAATCAAGAATCTGACAAACTCGTCCAAACTGAGCGTTATCACGCTTCTGCAAGTCTTCGTCTGTCTTAATATACATTCCCTTTGTATTCTTCCACTCTGTCATAGTAGCTGTCTGACCATCCTCATTCTCAAATACGATCTCGAGGAAATCGAGACCCTGAGGAGACTTGTTACAGTTTACTTCTTTAAGAGTGACGTTCTGGTTGATGCCTACTGGCATATAACTACTATTACTAAATTCTTCGTTGCTAATTGCGGCTGTCTTTGTACTAAACATAATCTCTATTATTTTAATATACGTAATGCTAACATATCAAGTTTATTCTCAGTATAGTATGCTGCAGATCGAATAGACCGATATATCAATTTACTTAAATATTCTATCCCAATGTGTTGTAAGTGTCCCATCTTCATTACCTTCTGCAATAACGATATCATTTCCGGCTATGTGTCTTGCACGAGCCTCCATGATGGTATCAGATGTACCACCTTTAAAGGATATATGCGTTTCATTTCCTTTGCGATATACATAACCAACCGCATCGGCTAATCCACACACGATTTTACTCAGCTTACCAACTAAGTCGAGCTCTTTTGCAGAAACTTCAACACCGTCCTTTTCAGTTACGGTGTCTTTAACGTGACCTACAAGAATAAATTCGTCACACAAATCTCGGAACATATCAACTACCTTCTTTACTGCGTCTCTAAGATACTTATAGCCGGCGCCGTTAGGCAAGGTGGTTACGTCTGTGCCGTCCCACTTCTTACCCATCGGAGTTTGGCGATAGAGTGTACAAGCATAGCTCATACAAATATCCTCAAGTCGTGTAGCATTGTCAATAGTGATATGCTTATAGAAATTATGACCTACTTCTTTATTCTTGGCACGAATGGCACTTGCTGCTTCTCCTAAATCGTTGATCGTACGACACTGGATGGCCATCGCATCAACGAAGATAGAGCCTCCCTCAAGGTCTATGATAAGGTTATTATCCAGCTGCGCAAGACAAGATGTCTTACCAGCCTTTGGAAGACCATAGAGTATAAGATATCTAGGATTTTCAGAAACTGCAGGAATTTTACTAGTAGGTAATGTTAAACTCATGATACAATGATACTAAAAGTTTTAATTAAAGCTTAATGTTAATACTAATGATTGTCTTCTTAATCTCTGGACTGAGTGAAGAGATAAAGTTGTAATCACTAAAATCAGAGTAACTATAAATGTCGGTACCAATCTGAATCTCATCATTGTAGAAAATGATAGGGAGACCATTCTCAAGACGGTAAATCTTACCGAGCTTAATACCCTTCATAATACTCTTCTTCTTGCCATAGTTAGCAAGAATATCACAAGCCTTTGCGAACAAAGTGTCGCCCTTCAGAGGCTTGTAGATATAAGTATGATCCAACTCGTTGAACATGGCATCAATCAGATCGTCATCCTCCTTCTTTGTGTTAAACAAATAAGAGTTATCCTTCTTTACAGTAGAAAGAATAATATCATCGAGAATCTGAGAATAAATGTTACCATTGTTAATGTTCTTAATGTTGTTGTCAGTAAACTTAATATCGTATGTTGTCATAATTCAGCCTAAATTTTAATTGCTTAACTTTCTATCAAGTTGTTATATGCTAGGTCATTCTGGAATTCAAGTATGCAGGGCTTTCCTGCGTCTCGATTCTTCAAGATGTGTAAATACACCTTGTTCTGAGTAGGTAAATGGCTCGGGCCGTATTCTTGTATTCCAAGAATTTCAGGCCTATGAATGACTATAACATAATCGCTAGCTTGAAATAAAGCGTCAGCAGATGAAATGTCGCTTCTCATAGGATAATGCGACAAAGGATTATTTATTCTTTCTGGTGATTCAATATTTCTATTCATCTGTGCTAGTTGTAACACTGATGTCATAGGGTACTTTTTAGCACTTATGAAAACTCTTTCGAGTTCCTGCATGGTTTCTATAACGCTGCCTATAGGCTTCGTTAATAGAGCATGGTCATACATTATCACAAAATGTTTATCGGTACCCTTTATGTATGTATTATAGAAATACTTAATAATGTCTTCTGCTTCCTTGGGAGTTGTAGGGTTATCTACAAACCATATAGGATACTCCTTTAGTTGATTAGATACTGAGATGACTTTTCTGAAGGTATCGTCATCCAGGTCCGTTTCCGAACTATACAAAGTCGAAGTCGTTTTCCTAAGCTTACTAGAAAGCGTTCTTCCAACTTGCCTAAATCCAACCATCTCTAACGAGAAAATCAGAATTACTATTTCTTCACCAGGATTCAAATCAACAATATCAGTTGAGATCTCATTAGCAAATGAGCTCTTACCACTTCCTGAAATACCAGCTATGGTGTAAACGGTATTAGGTTCAATACCTCCCATACACTGCTTATTAAACTTAGCCCATCTAGTCTTAAGAGATGTTATAGAGTGATCTCTACGACCAGATATGTAGTTTATCGCCTCTTGGGCTACAACTGACATTGGTCTTATAAGATTAGATAAGTTCTGTTCCATAAGTCGATTCCTCAATTTTAGAGTTGTCTTGCATTTCTTCCTCAGATTCTTCCCATTGATGGTCTACGAGCCATCTCCACATCGTCTTCATATAACTTAGTTTACCCTCGTTAGTCTTTTTCTTCATTTCGAAGTCAAGACACTGAATAAGATGTTGAGCCATAGCTTCGCTTTGACCTACATAAACATTAAATAAATGTCTACACTTGTTAACGTTGGCTCTCAGATAGTTTTTGGTGCCATCTGGTCGTAGAACGTATATTGGGTACATTTCATAGAACAGATCGAAATAGTCCTTTTTTGGGCGAACTATATTGTTAAGCGTATCTGTTGCATGATATGTAATTGACTTACCTCTCTCTATCGAGGTAATAAGTCCCTGAGAAATTAAGTTTGATATTTCTTCGTCGCTAACTAGGCTGACAATTTTGCGGACGTCTTGATTGTAAGTTTTTTGATTCTTATCCAACACCAAACTTAGGAATATTAATTGATTTGAATTTAATCCTGGAATGTCCAGGAGTTTTGTGTTTAGTTCAATAATCATCTTATATACGTTGATAAACGATTAATCATCGAATATTGTCAACTGGCGATTAACAAACTCACTAGCTATCTTTTTTGCTTTGCTAATGTAGTATTGATAATCCAGATGACGTTTCTCTATTGGCGTGGCATCTATCTTGTTAAGAATTCGTACTCCATATTCTGTTATTTTTGTTTCAGAACGATTTTCGTACATTTTATCCTTAACTCGTATAAGATAATAGCCACTGCTTGACGCGTAATATCTATTAATACGTTGAATCTGTTTTCCTCCATATTCAACTTTTGATTCCTTGTTTACGCTTTGTGACATCAAGAAATCACGGATATCTCTATCCTTCTTAATAAACTTGTCTATCGGTTCATTGTTTAAAAAATAGTTTATCACAGCTTTGGAGATAACAACTGGTGTCATGCTGTTGTTAAGACCAATTTCTGTGATAAACCTGCCTTTCTTTTCTATCAGTCTCGGATCTCCAGATTGGGAATATCCTTTGCGAACACCAAAGTAATTGTTCACGTCGTACTGATAAAACGACTCGTAATCATCGGATTCGAATGTTAACTGGGTTAATTGCTCAACTTCCTTAATTGCATCGGCTATTGCGAAGCGGGCGGATTTGTCGGCAATGTAGACGACACCATCTGTATTGACTTGTACAATCTTACAATTCAATGCTAGAAGCCTGTCCACCAACATAAGTAGTATAAGTTGCCCATTTATACGTATCTTATATATGTTAAGTGGATCATAAGCCCAGCTACTTTCTTGTTGCATCTTTCCTATAAAAGCATTAAGAGCCTGTTTAAATGCCTTAGACTTTAATAACTCTCCATTACGTTTGGCAGCCAAGCGCTCATTGTATAGAGTGCTGTACACATTCCAAAAATCTTCTCCTAAGTGAACTGGAAGCCAATGGTTTATAATGGCTAGTGAAGGATACATAGACGTAACGTCGGAGTGTCCTATAAACTGTTCAGCTGTAGGTTTGTAGACTCTAGGTTCGTTGATGGTGTGTATACCACCTTCACCTATAGAGTAGCAAATGTTTGAGAGAACGAACTTCTTCTCATAGTTTTCTTGTTTCTTATCAGACTTACTTGCGTTGCAAGTAGCATTCTTTACGTCCAATAAGACTTCTTTCAACTTTGGATTAGAATATTGTATAAATGGGAGTATGATGTCACCCAGACGAATGTTTCCGACTTTTCGAGTACGTGTTTTTAGCTCGTCTTTTGTTGTTTTGTCAATGGCTAAAGTCTTTTTCAACAGTACTTCTTCTCCAAATCGTCCACCACTCATCGACAGCGCATCAAACCCCCATTCTTTTTCAACTTCAAGACGTAGGTCTACATCTTCTTTTACTTTGTTAAGCAAAGTCTCAGTAGCTTCTACGTCGTTCACGTTATACTCTATCATAGCGTCAATATCACATTCTTGGATCTGCAGATCAAAGCTTCCTTCATACTCTTGCACATTTGGCATATGCAAGAGTATCTCTATTTCTTTTAAGCTTTTCTGCTGTTTGGCACTATAGAGCATCAACATAAGATCAAATGAATAGAAATAATTTGCATACTTATACACTTTAATCTTATCAATATTTCCTGTTTTTTCCGAACTTATTATTTCTTTATTAAGATAGTAGAGAGAACTACAAATTCTCGAGTATCCTAATCGCTTCATTCTACTGCAGAAATGTATAATGTAACTTATGATTATGTCATCATAATGCTTATTGTTATAGCCGCACATTATATGATCAGTTCTGTTAGTGTAGAAGAAGTCAACTAGTTCTTCTAGTTGATTTTTACGACAGGATATCTCGAATTTATATAGTTTATGACTCTCTGAATCTTTACAAGTACAATGAAAACAGTTTGGAAAAACTTCTATGTCATATAGAACTACTGGTCTTTCCTTTACTATCATAGTTCCCTAGTGAGGGTTTGCACCTCGCAGTCATATCCTTTCGGAGCACACTAGGGTGACCAGTGGTGTCCTGGTCGATTTTGAAGAAGTTACGCCTTATGCTGCTATGCGCATCTTATTTGCGTTTGGCAACAGAATTCGTCCTGTCTTCTTACGATGATCTTTGAGGTTTGTGCAAATCAAAGTCTTTGTTTTAGCCTTTGTTTTGTTGGTAACAGATCGTGCTTTCTTCATTACCTTACTATTTTCAGGCAGATTATTCACTCCTCCATGTTTGGTGGTCTCTCCGTTATCCTTTATTTGAGCTATTTCTCGCTCTTTGTACAACTCGTTGGATGCCTCAAATCGTCCAACAAGCGATAATTTGTCATATTTAGCGACAACTAAGTCTCTAATACGTTCTTCTGCGGCATTCTTTTCTGCTTCCCAAACTGGGAATTGCTGCGCGTAGAACAAGTCGTCTTTCTTAACTGGGCATGGGTGCTTTCGCTCCCATTTCTGCAACTTGTGTTGAACATACCCTTCCATGAGCTCGGTATGGTTAAACTTCGTAACCTTTCTGCGAGATTCAATTTTGATCGAATCACGTTTGAGCAGTATGAACCAAGGTTTTTTCCGGGAAAGACCATGAATACGATGTTCTTTACAGAACTTAGAAGTAGTTCCATGAGACTTGTTAAAGTCCTTAAGCCACTTCTCTTTGATGTCACGATATTTTTCAACATAATCGTCCAAATATTGATTATTCTGGGTATTCATAACGTTGTCTCCTATGATTAAGCTGCTTGTTTAGCTGTTTTTTGTTTAATTTCTTTAACCTGTGTAGGCTTTTTGTTTACGGCTTTAGCCTTAACTTTGAGCCCACGACGAAGCTTACGTCCTTCAGCCTTAGAGCCGTGACGGAAGTTATACGTGTTCTTCTCGAGCGTCTCCTTAGCCTTCTTCTTAGCTTTACGGAGATTGTAGAAGTTCACACTAGCGTTCTTTGAGCACTCGATAGTATGATGGTCACCTCCCTTCTTGTGCTTATTGTGATTGCCTGACATATCTATGCCAGCCTCCTCGAATGGAGACTTATCATCAGAACGATACTGATAGAATGTAGCGTTACCTACAAGATCACGCAGTTTTGCTACCACACTTGCTGGCACACCCTTAAAAAATGCTGTAGAGTTAGTAATACATGCAGACTTAATACCGCAATCCTTTACCAACTTTTCGAGCTCCTTCTTCTTTTTCAGAACAGAATCACATACAACTGTAATATTGTATACAGTGGCGTTGTCCCACTGCTTCTTTGCGATGTCTATCACCTTCTTGGTGTCGGCATCATTGAGATGCATACGCTTGCACCGACGGGTAACTGATGCAATATGACGAGCCATAGCGACATTACGACGCTCTTCCTGCTTCTTCAAACGGTCCTCCAGAGTGACTTTAACAGGCTCTGAAGCCTTTTCCTTCTTGGAGTCGATCAATTTATCCATGATGCTCTTTTTACGTGCCTTACGGGCCTCTGCGCGAGCCTTAGAGGCAGCATATTTAGCTTCCTCTTTCTCGGCTTTAGCCTTCTTCTTAGCCGCCTTGAGTTCGGCATGCTTCTTAGCCTTCTCTGCGTCAGCAGCACGGCGCTTCTCAATGTTCTTTATTGTCTCATTAGCAGCATTAGACTCTTCCTTCTTAGCTGCCTCAGCCTTAACTGGTGTAGTTCCTATCTTAGCCTGAACCTTCTTGAGGTTCTTCTTGTTATTCTTCTTTGACATAATTTTGATAATTTAATGTGTTAATAATGTTATTCTTAAGGCAAGGGATTCCTTATTGTGGTTCGTGTAAGCCTCGATCTTACTCCTTTCGGCGACCCTTATATTTGTCTCGAACCTATAGCATTTAAGCTGCTAGATCCATCTCGAACTTATCTGCAATAGTATCCTTAATCTCAATAGAAGTCTCATTATTAAACTTCTCAAGATTAGCGTCAAACTTATTTGCTAGTAGTTGTTGCTCATGAATAAGCTGAGCGATCTTAGCTGATGAGAATATCTCACGTTTAGGCATAGCCTTCAATCCCTTCTTTGCCTTAGTTGATGGATCAAGTGTCTTGATCATCTTAAGTTGTGCTATTGCCTCCTTTGCCTCGCATGCTGCGAAAATACTATAGTTATTTGTCTTCTTAAAATCCTCGTAAGAGAATGTGGTTGTACCTGTGTTAAGAGCTACTAAAATACCCTTAATCATAATACGCTTCTCACTAAGTTGTACAATCTGGTTATACAAGCTTTTGAGATCTAAGCCAGAACCTTGCTTTGCTGCAATTGCCTTCTTGGACATGAGGTTCTCTGCTCGAATAATTCGCCAATACTTGTTGATAGTAATGTCAATGTTCTTACGAATTGTAATGATGTTTGCTGAGTTCAATTTAATTGATTTCTTATTCATATAGTTTGATTAAAATTAAACAATTTACTTGAATCAGCCATTTACCTAGCTTCTCTATTACATATAACTGTAATAAAGAATAAAAGACATCCATTGGCAATCCTGCCCCGCAGGGCGGATTACCTATTCTCCGCAGAGAACGTTTAAGGATGCCTTTTAATATAAACTAATAATATCGTCTTTGTATTTCGTTATAAACAATAACGGCAACACCATGCATGAATGTATACTCTTCTGCGCACAGTTTCATATACCATTCCCGCAGGAATGTTTCTGTTTATGGCATTACTCGTTTAGCGTTTACAATTCCGTACTCCAACTCAATCATTGGTTTACCGATGCAGTCTTTAACATGCAAAATTTCTTTACGACCATTGATATTTATAACAATTTTATCAGGATAGTCTTGCTGAGCGTTAAGCCTTGGCCCTGACACCCGGGACCCCGCAGGGTCCGCTCCTACGCCATCAGCAATGCTAGAATTCTGACATACTTTTGTCGCAACATCATACAGTCGTTCTACGACCCAGTTAAAGTTTTTATCCTTAACTCCTTTCATCACAATTTCTTGTGATAGTCCTTCCATAATGGCTTTTTGGTTAAGTCCTGTGGAAAGACTCACTAGTGCATCCCATACCTTGAGAGCGAAACTCTCAAATGGTAAGGTTTGCTCGCAGCCGATTATCTTGTTCCAAAAATGGAATCTGGTTGAACCGAGAGTGATACTACCATCATCGTTAATTGTATAGATTTTGTATTTCTCCGTATGGTCCAACTTTTCATAAACGGCTGCCTTAATCTTCGGTTCGGAGAGCATTACTGCAATAAGCTTAACGCTCTTCTCAGTTAAAACAGCCTCCATGAATCCTACGCGATCTTATCAGCTGGTTTTGACTCTGCCTTCTGGCGCTCGTAATCAGCAATGATCTTCTCATTTGCTGAGATGGCAGATACACACTGTGCCTTAGCCTTCTGCAACTGCTCGATCATGGCGTCAAGACGAGCTATCTCACCACGGTTGAGATCGTTAAGAATACCACCCAAATCCTTAGGATCTGAGAACACAGCCTTAGAATTCTTGTCCTTAAGAGCTTTCTGGACAGCCTCTTCAGTGGTCTCACCAAACTTGGTGCTGTTCTCACCGAGAGGTATATCGATCTGATTGTCGGTGCCCTCATTGAGACGGCAAACGACATCACCGATTGCATTCTGTTTTGCTACCATAGACTCAATCGTGATATAGCCGATCGAGAAGCGACGAGGCGAACGATTGAGTACAAGGTTTACATTGGAGCTCTGCTTAGCCTGCTCCAAAACCTTGTCATGGTCTGGGTTGAATAAACGAGTTTGGGGGGTGAATACATCCTGACCAAACATTTTTGCACCGAGCATGCTCAGTGGGGTACGATTTGATTTAATTGTAGTTTCCACGATGTTTACATTAATTTCTGACATAATCATATCCTTTTTGATATCGTTATTGATTAACTAACGATATGATTGAAAAAATATGGTGTATTTTGGCTACACCTTTGCCGTTGTTTATTGAATAAAGCAACGCTGATACGAAGATACTCGGTTACTACTTTGCTTACTTAGTTTCTAAAGAAAGTTCTACTATTGTAGACGCTTTTATATAGACTTAGCTGCACTCTTCCTATTACAACAATAGGGTAATAGGCTTGCAGCAGGAACTGTATACATATGATACAGTTAACATTTACTGGATTATCCAGGCCCATCGTCTAAAGCTTTGAATGCTTTCTTTGCATAATCAAATGCTGAACTGTTTTCTGCTATTTTGTTCACGTTTTTTCTAACTTAACTATTCTAATCTTCGTTGGTGAAATTTTGCAGAGCAACTAACACTCATAGAATCTTAGAATTCTTATAACCCACGAAAATATGTAGAATCTCGGTCGTATTTCCCTTACTATACTTACAAGATATTCCTACACGATTGTTATTAAAGCAGATGATCTCTACTGCTGACTTAGAAGCGACTGTCAGCTAGGTCTCCTTACTGCGGTACTCGGCTTATGGCATGTACCCAGCGGTTGGTTATCGGAATGTCTCAGGATCAAACCCATCACGGACTTTACGGCTTTTTACATCTTTGCTGATGTTTGCAATTTTTCTGTACCGGTATTACTACCTCCTATTTATAGTGCACGAATATTGGGAATTCAACCCATACATTTCATCTTGTCACCCACTTATAACGTAATATACATGTATAGAGACAGTATACACATATAATATACACAGTCGTTTTACAACATAGAATATAAGCTGCCCATCAATTTCCTGTATTGCTTCGAACCTTTATGTTTACATATACTGTTGCGCAGTATACTTTAGCATGGTTGGCATATCGGTTGGCACTCGATTTCTTCACCTCAAGCCCTTACTTACAACGTAAGATCTACTCTATGAAGGGACGTCAATTTTTGTTAAACATGTTATCTTTTAAACTTTCTAGGTTTTCATAGTCTATATCTCTTGCATACAACATACGCATATATAATATACCAGCTTACTACTCTGTAGAGACTATATAATATTGTATATCATAGTGCAAACAAACTATTAGTCTAGATCGTTTTGGATGAAAGTGGAGGTCAAATGGTCCTGGGTGGACATATCTCGAATCAACTTTCTACCTGCTTTGCTATTTCTTATTCTAGGATAGCTCTCCATCAATTTTCTTTGACTGTAACGGAGTCATCGATCATAGTCTCATGAACGATTTAATTTTCATGGAAATTGGCTGTAAGTTCGGATTGCCTAACATCCTAATAATACAACTGGAATAGATTTTCACCGCGATCTTCACCCGCGTACGATACTCCCGTAGAGCTTCGATTAAGGGGCTGCCCAACCCTTGCGCTTGTTTTACTTTTATATACCGCATAAACAAGAAAAGCCTGGCGGTCTACCATGAACTCAGACGTCTTACACCTCATCCCTGGCACCCCTTTAACGGAGTTGTGACGAATCGAACGTCAAGGACTATATGCCAACGTATTCACCATACGTCCCGTGAGTATTATCCTCACGATATTGCGTCTTAGATAATTTTTTCGGCCTTTATACTAGCTTTGGACACTAGAAACACTACCTACGGCTTAATAATACTTCTATATTGTTTGGGATATCCTCGGTTCTTCCAGCACCATGCACCATACCATGTATGCAATTCTGTTCACCTACTGGGGATCAATATAGTTCGTCTCGTGTAACGTTTGTATATGCTTAGTATTATCACATATAATTACGATACGGTTCATTATGCCCTTCTTGGGACTTATGCGTTTGTAATTACACTGCATCTTTTAAGGTGCATTCAGCCTCATCCAGCTTGTCTCCAGACGGTTCTCACAAGTCCAGCTGTGCAATTATAGGAGCTGATACAACGCTTCTCCTACCTATATCAAACTGTTTCAATGTTTGATACATTTCATCCTACCTTTTGAGTGATCTCGCCCTGCAAGACAGGGTTAACATATTCTCGGATCCAGTTAATATTGAGTTTTTCTTCTAGCTCCTTCGCGGGGGATGTTCCAGAATAGTACGTAGACTAATGGGATCTACTATATGTACTTACCCAATTATAGTGCATAGGGTTCTTATGTTTACTTATGCACATTGGAGGCGATTTGAATATAATCATTGAGCTCTCCCTTACGAATGGTAGAGTTGTGATTAGTGGAGTCGACCTTTTCTCCAGGTTCCATAATATACAGAAGTGGTACATACGACGTATCTGTCTTCTTAATTACGGTGCGTTTAACAATTACCTTTGCAGGTAACTGTTTATGGTTACAAGGTACAGTTTTTTCTACCCTAACGGTATCATGGACTGTATCAGGATTAGCACGATTCACTTGACCAAACAAATGGTCCATTGGTTGCTGTACAGTAGATGCTGCTACTGTCTGCACTGTCGTTGGAAGAGGAACATTCTTAAGATCGGCAATATTCATGCCGATAGTAAGAAATGCTGCCCCTAACAACGTGATCACTAATTTTTTCATACTTTGATAGTTAAATTATTTGCGTTCACTTTGCCATTGGATGTCAAAGGCTCTTTTAATGCGACCAACTAGTTGTGAACCAGTTCTCTTAATTGGTCGTATTATTTTTTTACCTGAGCCTTGGCCTTACCTTTGGCTTCCTTTTTCTTATCCTCAGCTGCCTTCTTTTCAGCTGCTTCCTTAGCAGCCTTGGCAACAGCCTCTTCCTCAGCCTTGATCTCCTCATCGGTCTTGAACTCCAAGTCGATGATATTCTCCTTGGCATAACCTACGAGTGGATCAGAAGGATTACGGAACAGGTTAGAGATGATACCAGCATGCTGTGTGGCGTTATCAAGCATCGAGTCAGGCTTAACCTTAGCCATCATCTCTGGAGTAACATCACGATAGTACGCACGCTTAATGGCGATAACAGTCTTCTTTGCAAAGTTGTTACCCTCCAAGAAGTTCTTCTTCAAGTTCTCAACGAACTCGCCTGGAGCCGCAAGAACCGCTGCAGTAGCCTTATCGGCGAATGCGATGTTCTTGTTAGCGGCGTCAATGTGCTCCTTAACACGCTCCTTTTCTGGCAGCTTGTTCTCTGCCTCGAGCAAGGTCTTACCCTTTGAGCGAACATCATCTGCACCAATAATTACGAGGCACTTTACAGCGTCCGCAATCTGATCATCGGTATACTTGCATACGCCGGTGTTCTTGTCAGTAGAATGGTCGCGAAGCTCGCAGAACGCAGATACAGGAGATCCTGACGTAGCGGTAACATTGAAGAAGTGAGCACCAATTCCATAAGTAAGCGTTCCGACACGACCTGTAAGCTCAACAATCTTGCGAAACGTATCATGGAAGTTCATGTTCTTGAGGCGCTCCATATCGTTCTTTGCAGAAGCGAGAGCCTTCTCAGCATTCTCCTTGTACTTCTTGTCCTTGGTGTTCTTGAGTGTCTTCTCAGCAGAATCGATAGCACGTTTAGCCTCGACAGAGCGATATGACTTATAGAAGTTCACACACTGCATGATGCTATCCATCAGCTTAGAATCACGGTTCATGGCCAAGAAGCCAGACAAAGCTTCCTTAAGCTCTTCTTCGTCCTTGATCTTTGTAGGATCAAAAACCTTACCTGCTGTTGCAGCACGAGCCTTGGCATCCTCTTCGAGCTTCTTAGAAGTCTCTTCGGACACCTGTACAGCTGAAGCTGTAACCTCAACTGCATCTGCATCGTCTTTTGAAGGCAAGAGCTTTGTATTATCAAAGCTTACACCAATTTCCTTCAAAGCTTCAGTGAGCTCTGGAAGAGCAGCCTTACGAATTACAACAGCGAAATCGCTTGAGCCATACTTGACCTCGTTACATACGCACACTGCGATGCCGAGGGCGTTAATGTGGTTGATCTTGTCGATAGCTCCCTGTGGGAAACCAGTATGCTCAGCAGCTTTCTCATCCAAGAAAAAGCGTTCGTGAGTCATCTTCAACAAATCTACCTGGTGGTTACGGTCCATGCTTGACCCACCTGTTGTTGTGAGCATAGCTGCAGCCTCAATAGCTGCATTTGCGTCATTGCCACCATTGTTGTTATTCTGAGCAACTTTTACATTGCCCTTTCCATTCTTTTTTGCCATTTTGATAATGTTTTTAAATGTTATTTACTAAAATTAATTAATACTTTTCTGGGCAACTAACTTAAATTCAACTTGTGTCGAATACAAAGTTCGTTTTTAACCAATCTCGTGGAGGTTTAGTGAGCACGTTTAGATGCTCGTCTTCACCCAAGTTAAGCATAGTAACAGTATCAACTACAATTGTGTCCTTACCTGCTGGTTTTGTCTCGGCACATGTACCGGCGCCCTCTGAGGGTTCCAAAGCCTGAAATGAGCACGTCGGTGCCAGCATGGGAGTTGTAGAAGATTTAACTGTACTTGCTTCACTTTTATGGTCAACAAAGGCATAGTTGACCATACTCTTACCGGTAAAACCGAGCAAGAGACTTACGAGAATGATCCAGAACAACTTGTTGCTCTTATTGTATCTTGCGAAACCAAGAGCTACAAAAATCGAGAGAATCAATAATAAAAGTGAAGTCATTTTTGTTAAACTTTTAAGTTATTTTTAATTTTCCTACGAGTGCGGCTTAAAGCAGCTTTTATAGTGCCTGTAGGAATTTTCAGCACTTTGCTAATTTCATCAACGGTAAGATCTTCTACGTAAAATAGATTAAAAATCTTCTGTGTCTTCTTTGGGAGTTTTTCAAATTCCTTTAGAAGAGATTCATACTCAAGAAGATTGACAAGATCTTCTTCTTCTGAAGAATTAGTTAATTCGACAGGTAGTCGGCCTGAGTCTTCTCCTAATTCCATGGATTTCTCCTTTACTTTTCGTAGATAATCTATAGCTGTTCGATTAGCTATAATTCTCAGCCATCCGCCAAAAGACGAATAATCTGTGAATGTCGAGAGTTTTTGGTGAACCTTAAGAAATACAACATTTGTAAGATCTTTAGCTTCATCCATGTCATTCACGTAACAAAAGAGTACGTTGTCAACGAACTCTTTGTAACGGTTAAACAATTTATTAAACGCTAGCTCATTTCCCTTTTGAGCTTCTTTTATGGTCTCAATCTCAGATTGAGTGATACGCTGATACTCCATATTGTGGGGTAGGGGAGATCTCTCTCACCCTACTCCTGATAAAACGGAAGATCGTACACCATCTTCTGACGGTATAGCGACCAAACGTTGTTGACGAAATTGTTGAAAAGGATTATTTTCAAATCCTTTCCTCCTGTTTTCATTTCTACTTTTTCAAGTAGTCCTGAACCTATGCGCATACGAGTCGTCAACGTCTTAAATTTCATTGGATTACTAAAGATTATGGTTTTCATAATCCAGTCTCCAACTCTACGCAGATGTTCATTACACGCATATTCATACAAACAATTTTCGTCTAGGCTATCTCCTGCACAGAATATGTGTGGCTCGTAAGTGAATCCCTTTTTGAGACCATTATGGAACCAGTTAATCACATTTTCTATACTTTCTTCTTTATAGCCTAACAGACTAGCTCTGTAAATTAGCATTTTAGGGAAATACTCCATTTTTATTTTGTTTAATTAAATGTTTTCTTAATAAACTTAGAGAAATCTTCAAAATACTCATCTAGAAAACTAGCTTTTTCTGACAATGCGTTATCAAATAGAGCCATATTGCCACATTTACATGATATGTTATAATAATTTTCTAGGTATTTATAGTTCTCTTGAAACCATACTACCCAGCTATTAACCCATACCCAAAATGCTCGTTCTCCAGAGTTAAATACTTTGTTGATGCCTTCCAAATTTATAGAGTCTGCAAAATTAAAATTTTGCGACCCCTCGTGGATCCCAAGAGCTTTTCTTAATGATGCATTCTTTTCATCTGTTCGAGGTGTTCCTCTTCCAGTATTATAGATTGCTACATTTTCTTGGTATACACGGTCTATCCATCGCGTTTTTACAGCATACTTAATTCTTTCGTGTGGCTTCTTACCTATATTAGATAATCTGCCAAATTCTGTACACCATTTAAATGCGAGGTTGACGACATGAGGACACCTGTCCTTTATCATCGCTTTATATCCCTTTGTCATAACTAATAGGAAGGCCCCGGGGATCGAACCCAGTTCGTAAACTCAACGAGCCTACGCGCTACCAGCCTCAGCCTTCTCTCCACTTTGGTAGGAAACACCTAGACTAAACTTACGCTACGTTAGTATAGTCTACAATGTTATTTACATTGCCGTTTAATTTATAGTATAGTGCTTAATGTATTTATCTCCTCTGTCTGTCAAAACCAAACACGCCCGTGTAGGCAGTTTTACAACATGCCTAGGTTGCCCACGATTATTCACGAACAAACCCGTGCCCTGTGGTACGTCAACATTAAACAGTTTTACAACATGTCCAGGTTGTCCTGAATGGAGTCTAAACATAGAGGAGGCACCTCTAATAGACCTATAGCAGGTGGAAGAGGAACTGTGGACGTGAGGGGAGTCGAACCCCTGTCCAGACAGATTATTTCATACACACTGTACATTCTTGTAAATGTTCCGATGATCAGTCAGAACATTCGATTTAAGCCGTTTTAGGTGCGCTCTAAGACATTTTTGCGACACTCGTGGTTAATTACTCCACTTGGTGACATACTCTGCCTCAGAGCGCTTAAAACATGGCTAAAAATATATAGGAATCCTCATGATACAAAGATACTTAGAGGGCTATATTCAGCATTTTTGATACATCTTGCAGGGTTCAATCTTGGTTCTCAGCCAAGTTGAGTCTCCCCGATACTAGGATACGCACAAAACATATTGTTTGATCTACTGTCCCAATTTACTGTGTGGGTTCACATCTCTTCCTCTCATCGTGATACGAAGATACTTGATGAGAATGTTAATTCATTCTAAGATTCCTTCTCTACCTATCCCTCGGGATCTCTAGTACCTGAGAATCTATGTACGTGATACGAAGATACTTGTACTAGAAGAAGAATTAGAAGCGATCGAACTGGTACTTGCCATAATACCAACTGTTAGGATACTTGTCGCGCAACTCGCGGTCGTGCTTTTCGTATTCGTTGTTCAGATCGTTCATCTGCTTGCGCTGATCCTCGTCGATCTTCTGCGAAAGCTCGCGGAATTCGTTTGGCGTAATCTTCTGATCATCAGGAACGGCGGTACCATCCTCCTGTTTACCCAGAAGACGAGCCAGCAAATCTGTACGCTTCTTCAGAATGTCGAGAGTAATCTTTGCCTTCGCACGGTCCTTACGGACATTGAGAAGTTCCTTAATTCTAAGGAAGTCAGCACACTTGACGATTTCTTTGACCTGGGAGATCTTGCGCTTCTCCTCATCCTGGCGGATCTCTTCTGCCGCCTTGTCTGCGATGTCTGTGACGAGGTTACCCTTCATCAACTTTTCTACTACGTTGTCTGCTGACACATTCTGCTGCTCTTTAGCAGCACCTTTTGTTTCTGCTTTTGCCATTTTGATAATGTTTAAAATGTTTGTAAATAAAATTAATTAACATATGTTACTTCTCCCACACTCCAGGATGGATTCTTAACGAATACTGCGCCATCATTATTAATGGTGATATCGCATGGAGCTTTGTGAGAGCAGTTAGCCAAATGAATGAGTGCGAATCTAGCATCTTTAGCCTGATTCTCGTTAGGGTACTTGGATTCGAATACCAATGTTTTTGTATTCTTACCCTTTCCCTTAGCTTTGATCGTATATACTGGAATCTTCCACATAGTCTAAAGGATTTAGCTTGTTTTTAAACTTGTCACGCTTATATGCCTTTGCTTTGGCTTCAGCGTGGCGTTGACGATACACTTTCTTAGTATTACGTTGTGTTCTGCACATAATTACATGTTATCTTGAACTGTTTTAAATACACAAATAACATCGGCAGAAATGCCGTAAGAATCACGCATTCTCTTACTTACACCACCAGACATAACTCTGATAGCATTCATAAGAGATTCATTATCAGGCTCATTAGTTATAGCCTCTGACAATGCAAGCAACAACTTCATCTTGGAGCAGAAAAACTTACCAAATCTTTTTTTCACGTAGATGCACGCAGACTCTACAACAGAAAGCTCTGTAGCATTCTTAGCTTCTGCGTGACCAATAATAATGGAATTAACTTCCGTTTCATCCATTGTAGATGCATGTACAGCTTTAACATCAGGCTTAACTGTGTTCAACTGTGAAGCTATTGCCATAACTTCAGATGGATTCAGACTAGAACCATCGTAAGAGATAATAATGTACCGCTTCATAGCTAATCCTCCTTTGCCGTTATGTTAGTACTGGAGGACTGCACTATCTGAACATGCTTACCGTCGATAATAGTATCAACCGTTACTGTGTTAGGGATATCAGGCGGAGTAATAGCACTGTATTGATCCTGTTTATCAGGAAGATTCAAATATACATGCTTGTTCATCTCGAACTCGTTCGATATACTCATCTTAGTTAATGGTTTCCCAGATTTTTCTAAGACTGATACCACATCACGCATAACCTTTTCAGGTATGCTGAAGAACACTGAGTCTTGATGTCTCCATTGACCTTCCGATCTCTGAAACTCTATAACGTCAGAACAGTCGGTGAATGTAGGATTGTCAATGTCCTGCATCATCTTTGACACCATGAGTGAGTCGTTGTGTTTGATCTCACTCTTTGTCTGCTTCACATAGTCACATGATGACACTGTGGCAGCTACAATAAGCATGATTAAGCACATGCTAAGCTTTTCGAATAATCTCTTCATTTTGATAATTTATTAGAGATTCAACAAATGTTAACTATCCGGGTTTTAAAGATTCACGGAATCATCTTTTGTGGACCAGCTAGGGCTTGAACCTAGGACCTCCAGATTATGAGTCTGTTGCTCTAACCACTGAGCTACAAGTCCAAATAACAGTTTCATGTTGTGTTTTACGTCAACCTTAGAAAACTGTTAAAAGATCTGTGACGATAACGAAGTACAAAGCTCTCCAGCTTGTGATTTTATACAGACTTGAACTGTTGTGTAGGCCTTTAACCTAATAAATCTCGGGGACGGTATAAACCGCCCCCTTGAAATGCAACTTAATTAAATTTTTCCGTCCAGTACGATATAAAATATATAATACTGGAGATCAAGATTATTATCAACATAACAATTACTACTACCAACGAAAAATCGCTTATGTTAGTTATATTCGTTATATTTGATAACAAGTCAAAAAGAGGGAATGCTGAAATAATTATTAACGCTATTGATACAAATAGCTCTCCATATTCTTTTCTCATAGGTATAATGCTATTTGTGACACCTCTTCATAGTCGTCTTCACTGACAAACCACGAATCGTTATCTATGGTTAAATAACTCTTTCTTGATCCCAAATCTACATCTTCTAATGATAATACGCACATATCATCAGGATTTGCAGACTTATAATCTTTTCACTCTACATTTTCATCACTACAATGCGCTTTGAGTCTACGTAATGATGAATGATGTCGTCTAACTTCTAATTCGTCGTCAGACATTTGTCCGTTTGCTCTACGTTTTGCCATAATTAAGGACTAATAAAAATTATTCCGTCTTCAATGCATGATGGTGATTCTTCATTTAAATTCTTTAAATCTTTTACTCTTGGACAAGAGAAAGGATTGTTAAAGATACACCCATTGCAATCGTATTGACGTTTAGCCCTAACAACAATGCCATTTATTTTGTAGATTCTGCCAGGACTAATCTTCTTGTTCATAGTTCACCAATTAATTGTAACTTGTACATTGGTTGCTTGACAGAGACATATTGATACCCTTTAATAGTCTCACCAACTTTTCGAAGCACTCTTGTTACTTTTCCAAGTTGGTATGTCCTGCGTATAGTAGCGCCTCTTCTAGGTAGTACAAAACATATAAATCTTGGTTGGTTGGCATACAGCTTATCATAAGCCGCTGATACTTCATGATAGAATGCTCCAATTCCCTTGGTAATTTCTATCCTTGTCATATCCTTTTCGCTAACCATGATCTTTATAGTTTCTCCAGCTTTTTCAAGGCTACTAGATCTATACATATAGACCTTTCCGGTTACAACGTCTCTAACAGCAGTACATTTACCATGTGTGCTTGCTATAACAACCATTAAACCACCTACCGTTGTTTCACTTGGAAGGACACGGCGAACTACATCATTTGGTTGGAATTTCATTTGTGAATAAATTTAATTTTATACCGAACGATAGATGTAATTACACCATTTCTTAACCTAATGCCAAGTGTAGGCTCAATAGAGAATTGCTTGCATGTGTTAATATAGTCAACAACACTCTTTGAGATTGGAATAATCTCTGAGAATCCTGCTGACTTATCAACATACACAGCCATATACTTAACGGTTTTGCCGTTAACACTCGGTTTCTGTACTATTTGCTTAATACATTCAACCTTACAAACCATTGTGTCAATTGCAGCTTTTTGCTGCGCCTGACACTTTGCGGTAACAAATAAAAGCATAGTTATTATAACTATTGCTATAACCCAACCAGTTCCATGATTGTCTGGTTTTTCACAAAGATTTGTCGTCATAAGACTGCTAATGGATCGTTATAAATTTAACATTTGTCTTGCCAGCTCCTGGAACATTTGAATGTTTGTTGTTAATATAACTATTCAAAGTATTTTCCAAAGATTTGGCATTAACCTTGCTTAACCCTGAAGAGAGGATCATTGTAGATCCTCCCTCCTTTGCGACAACCTTGTAGTTAAGGTATTCAGCATCAGGTTTCCCTTTTGCCGACTGTGGCTTAACTGCCTGGTTATGCGTTTGCTTGTGTTTCTTCTGATTCATTGTCTGTACAAATGAATGGTTTACAATCCAGACCAATAGCCTTAATGCGTGCAGGCTCGCTGAGTTTGTCCTCTGCAATCTCACTGATAGCAGCTGCAATGTGTACGAGATGCTGAATAGCTTCAAGATTGTTGAACTTACGATGTCTTTTTAATGGCTCAAGCTTAGACACGTCAGCATATACGGTTACAGTAATAGTCTGCTCATGACTCTTTGGATCTTTACATACCCCAATACCTTTTAAGATAGGAACAATCTTCTTAAATTTGTTCTCTACATAAGTTGGAGTTTCGAGATCTACATGATCAGGAGATAATGTGCGACATACTGTCACTTCTGTAAAACTGTCATCAGCATACACTAATGACTTAAATTTTGGGTACTCACCCATTAATGCTTTAATAATGTTCATAATTTTGATAATTAAACATTGTTTACTTGTATAGGACTACTTCTCACCTATACTTGAGTTTTGTGTTCCATCTGTAATTCGGTTTCCCTTTGGAGGCTTTGGACTCCCTACGGCTACATTAAACACTTAGGGTTGATGCAACTCAACCCTTATGTTTTTTAACTAGTTCAAAATAGCAGAGATGTAAGTTATGAATACAATATCCGCACCATTCTTTTTGTTGCTGTAAATTTAAATTACACATGTAACAATCTGTATAAGCAGATGTATTTTTTCTAATTCTAAACACATCTTTACAAATTGTAATTAATTGTCCTGGCTTATAAGATTTTAATAGCTCATGAATACCAGATGTCGTTTGTGAGCTCATACTTTACCATGTTACTTCGCAATTAGTTCATCTACTTTGGATTTTGCATCCAAATAATCAGCACCATAATCTGTCTCAAGGTCTGTATCCATGAGGTTAAGATCATGTGTTCCGTCGAGAGAGTCTAAAAGCGTCTCAGTGCATTTATAATACTCTTCATACGCTTTTACTTTTTTCTCTGCTCTGTTATTGCTACCTTTTACAGCATTAATACCAAAGCAGGCGCCAACTATGGCACCAATAACTGCTCCAATAAAGAACAGATTCAATTGGTCCATAAAACCATGAGTTTTGTTTTTGTCCATATTTATATATATTTTGATTAATAATCTATAAAAATGGCATATCTATCCTCACGAACCAATATGCCTGCATGGAAATAAAAACCTGTTGTGTAACTAAAAAGATTTAATAAAGGTGTAGTGGTTACTGGACTCGAACCGTCGCTAGTGTGCGCTTTACATAGCCAAGTACGATACCCATATAATGAATTCGTACATAGTATACCCTCTTACTTCAGTAAGCGTATAATAACCACATCCGTCTCTCCGGATTGTCTTGGAGAACTAAAACCACTTTCGCACTCTTTGCAAATGAGCTGACTACCTTAGTCCTCAGCATACATGTAATACTACCCCTCTGTGTCCTACAGAACGACATTCTAATAGCTTCATGATTACTACTAGCACGTACTCCAGTTGCTGGCTTGGGACAGCACTTGCCACATTACTCCTACGATTTATCACGTTAGCGTAGGTGCTCCGTCATCCTTGTTTATATACCGCATGAGATAACGGTTTAATACAACCATCTTCACAGATCATTGTATTATATGGTCACAAAATGCTTATGAATAATGAATATCAGACTACACTATGATGCAACATGTGTAGTTTCGTCTAGGTCTCATCAGTGATTATGTTAGACTCTCCCTAGCTGAGTTTAAATTAAAAATGTACCACTATCTTCACAGACCATGGTACACGAAGTAAACTACCATTTGCCACGCTTGGCAAGAACCTTTATACTTTTATTGTGCAATCAATGTATATGGAGTCTTAATGTCTTTTATCTTAAATAAACATATCACTATCTTCGCAGACAATGATATGTATCATGCCAATGTTGCCACGCTTGGCAATCGTTCACCTATTCTAAATGAGCGTATTATCAATTATATATAGAATCTTTAGCCTTGTATTGTGAAGTACAATATCTCTCCATGAATATCGATAGGTGCGATACATTCTTTACCGACAATGATATGCTTGATCATGTCTGCGCATGGAAATCTATGATCTATATAATTTGTTCCTTTCATATTGATTATGTTTATTGATTAAATTATTCGTATAATTGATGTTAAATATAAAAACTCAAAAAACAAGCGCCGTACGCCTTCCGGCATACGCGCTCATTTTTGTTATTCTTCGTCATCGACTTCATCATCACTGTCTGGTTCCGGTTCTGGTTCTGCGGTATCGACTTTAGCTTTTGTCTTTGCCTCTATTCCTGCTTCCTCTAATGGATACAAGAACGATGCAATCTGCTGACTCATGACTGTCTCAGGATCTTCTCCTGGAGCCCAGTCATATGCTGTCTCACCATCCTCACCAGTAGTTCTCTGCATTCTACAACATATTGATACTGTAGTATACAACTTGATTTTGCCGTTACGACCAACGATCCAATCTCCGGATTTGTGCAGAACATTGCCCTTTCCGTCCTTTACATTGGATGTGTACTTTCTTACCATTGGTTGTGGGAGAACTTTGCTCATGAATACGACACCCTTGATCTGTTTCATCTTAGGGTTTTCGATATCATCGCCTTGGATAGTATAGTCTTTCGACTTATCCAGCTTCTCATCTTCTCCAAGACATTTAGCCTTAAAGAGATTCTTCCACGCTTCAAATGCTCTGTGAGTCTTTGAAGTGTCCATGATAATGTACTGTCCAGCTGTTGCGTAGAAATCGTCTGGATCTTCAAGTTCCAGAGAAATGTACCAACTACTAGAATTTGTCACACCTTCGATCTTGTTTGCATTCTTAATATGCTTAAGAGATGCACTTACAACGTCATACGTAATCATAACTTTGAGAATTTATATGTTTTACAATTTTGTTAAATCGCTATATATTAACACCATTGCTGGTTATCCCCTTTAAGGATATCATAGGATTTGGGTGTATAGAGATTATTTCATCCCCATCCTCACTCATTCCTAATAGCATACATCCCGCTGATCTTCCGAATGCCGGAGGCCAGGCGGGACGCCTGCACTGCGTAGCAGTGGAAAGTGTTTGGGAGAGACTGTGCGTATAATTGATGATAGATCTGAAAGTGATT
>ERZ1032758.32-NODE-32-length-30358-cov-13.311982_pt1 | contig 30358 bp, 14 predicted proteins | sample MGYA00516958_ERZ1032758 | MGnify/ENA primary metagenome ERZ1032758 (study PRJEB33719, sample SAMN04262538) | wastewater metagenome | biome: sewage system; feature: street-access sewage; material: sewage | place: Peru: Lima | collected 2012-08-07 ...
ATACCGCACTGCGTACCGCAGAGTCTGGCTACCTGACCCGTCGTCTGGTGGACGTTTCCCAGGACGTAATCGTGCGCGAAGAGGATTGCGGCACCAAGCGTGGCCTGACGATGAAGGTCGGCGAGCGTGATGCTGAAGGCAACCTGCATCTGGTCAAGGCCGCCGATGGCGGTCCGTACTCCCGTCTGCTCGCAACCGACGTGATCGATCCCGCCGACGGCGAGACCGTGCTGTACAAGGCCGGTGACGCGCTGTCCATGGACGTGCTCAACGATCTTGTTGCCCACGACGTGGAAGAGGTCAAGGCCCGTTCCGTGCTTACCTGCGAATCCAAGCGCGGCGTGTGCGCCAAGTGCTATGGCTGGTCGCTGGCCACCAACAAGCTGGTGGATGTCGGCGAGGCCGTTGGCATCGTGGCCGCACAGTCCATCGGCGAGCCTGGTACCCAGCTGACGCTGCGTTCCTTCCACTCCGGTGGCGTTGCTTCCGCATCCGATATCACCCAGGGTCTCCCTCGTGTTACCGAGCTTTTCGAAGCCCGTACTCCGAAGGGTGAGGCCCCGATCGCAGAGTTCGCTGGCGTGGTCAAGGTGGAAGATACCGAGCGCGGCCGTCAGGTTATCCTGAAGCCGGACGACGATTCCGTCGAGCCGATCGCCTACCCGGTGACCCGTCGCGCCCCGATGATGGTCAAGGACGGCGATCATGTCGAAGCCGGCACCCAGCTGATCGAAGGCTCCGTCGATCCTAAGAAGATCCTACGCATCCTCGGCCCGCGTGCTGCCCAGGTGAACATTGTGGAGGAAGTGCACACCGTGTACCGCTCCCAGGGCGTGGATATCCACGATAAGCACATCGAGGTCATCGTGCACCAGATGCTGCGTCGTATCACGGTGATCGATTCCGGCGATACCGACCTTCTTCCGGGTGAACTGGTGGATCAGGCCCGCTTCAAGGCCGCCAATATGAAGGCCGTGAAGGAAGGTGGCAAGCCTGCTGCCGGTCGTCCGGAGCTGATGGGCATCACCAAGGCCTCGCTGGCAACCGATTCCTGGCTGTCCGCGGCTTCCTTCCAGGAGACCACCCGCGTGCTTACCGAAGCCGCTCTGAGCCAGAAGGTCGATGACCTCAAGGGCCTCAAGGAGAACGTCATCATCGGTAAGCTCATCCCGGCAGGTACCGGCCTTGCCCGTTACCGTAACGCAGTGGTCGAGCCTGACAAGGCCATTCGCGACACCATCTACCCGAACTTCGGTTTGGGTGGCGACGAGTCCGATGCCGCCTTCGGCGACGCCGATCTGTCCGAAGTCGACTTCTCGAACATCGACTTCGGAGATCTGAAGCTCGGCGACGACTTCAATCCGGATGACTTCCTGGACGACAATGGCGGTCAGATGGATTTGGGCGACACCCTGTGATCCGAAAAGCGATGATGGAATGGCATAACGTCTGAAATCATCTCAATACATGAATGGGGATTGGCTGGAAACAGCTGATCCCCATTTTTTAATGCGGAACTATTTTTAATGCGGAACTGCAGTTGCTGCGATCCCTACGACAACAGTCAGCCTATTGCGGAACCGTACGTATTGCAGAGCGGATATCTTCATCGCAAAATCGCATGGCAAATTACAATGAAGGTATGAGCTTTCTTCCATATCCGCCTCCACCTGAACCAGGTTGGTATGACGATGATGCCACAGTAATGTCTTCTCTCGTTGAGCCCGCCATGGCGGAGGCTGCGCAGTCGCAGCCAACATCGCAGCCAACATACGAATCACCGGAATCCCAAGCATTCCAAGCATTGGAAAATGTGCAGGAATCCGCGGAATCGTATGCGGCGAACATACAGCCGGTGGAACAGGCTGCCGCAGCGCTGGAACCGTCCGACGTCGAACCGGTCAATGACGATGATGACATCGACTGGGATGGCACGGTGCTGTCTTCGGCATTCACCATGAAGCAGCCGAAGCTGGAGTATGTGCTTTACAACGAGCAGACCGGCCAGGAAGTGATCGTCGATATGGGTGTGCTGCTGGGACGCAAGCCTTCCGCTGAGGTGCCGGAAGGCGCGAAATTCGTGAAGTTGGAGGATCCGACGCGCACCATCTCACGCAATCATGCGGCGATCAGCTTCGATCAGGATGGCGTATTGTGGATCGAGGATTACGGTTCGCTCAACGGCACGTACATCATTCAAGGCAATGAGGAGATCAAGGTCGAACGCAAGCCGATGAAGCTTGACGCGCCTTGCACGGTGCGTATCGGAGACCAGTTCTTCACTTTCGAACAGCGCTGATTTCCTTCGCGCCGCGATACATGTTGCGTCGTCAATCCATAAATGAGGATGACGGCGCAACGAACATATTATGGTACGAAAGCTTACCAATGCAAGCGGCTTTTATTAGGCCTTATTAGGCCTTGTTTGGCGGCTTTCGTCGGGCTTTTGCCAAGTTTTACCAAGGGGTTACCGTCGCAGACGGATGGCTGCGTTGATGGCGGAATCATTGAGACTGGCAAGCCAGTTGAGCAGATCCGGGTAGATATGCGGATTGCGCGCAAGGAAGGGGTGCAGCTCCGGAGCTTTGCTTGCGATTTCAGCCATCAGCATCTGATCTTCCGTGTTCATGGCCAATTCCGCGGTGAAACCAGCATTCGACGCGACTGGCTCTTGCGGCTGAATCGGCGAAAAATCAGCCACTTCAGACAGGTCTGCGGGGTTGGTATATGGGTCGACGTATTCCGTCGAAGCATCGTTCGCCATATTCGATGCAGGTGTTGCCGCAAACGGCTCAGGCTGGCATTGCTGGGTTGCCGGCGGCTGGTACTGCGCCTGATATTGCACTTCCGATGATTGCTGCGGCTGCTGGTATTGCGCCTGTTCGCTTGGCATCTGGTATTGCGTCTGTTCAGAAGCCGTCTCGGCCTCCTGCTGCATGATTCCGTCCTGTGGAACCGGCCACCCCATCGCGACCAGCTGCTGACGTGCGCGTTCGTCGCCGAACTGGGCGACCCAACGCTTCAGGCCTGGGTACGCACGCGGATTGGCAACCACATTCGCGCCGAATTCCGGATTTTCGTAAGCGATTTTCGCCAGAAACACGGGATCTGCGTTCGGATCCTGCACGGCCGCCACCGCGGCATCGAAATCGACCATCATGATCTCCTTATCTCGTGTTCTGTAAATATTGTATTGAATACGCTGATATAACGTGACAAATCCGATTATTGACGATTGTCATTGCGAGAACATGCGCATTATTGGACGGCACGTAACGTTTGCAATGTGCTTTCCTGTAAATCGCCGATATCCTCGTGATCGTCGATTTTGCTGACGTTCCAATCGTCATTTGCCGAATAATCCGATGATTTGCCGCATATATCAAGCACAATCACGGTGACGTTGTCGTTGCCGCCCGCGTCGAGCGCGGACTGCACCAGCATATCCGCGGCGACTTGCGGATCGCCATATGAGGCTGCCACATCGGCGAGCAGTTCCCGATCGATCTGCGCGTGCAGGCCATCCGAGCAGATGATGAAACGTCCCGTGGAGCGCGCCGCATACCAGTCCGGCTGAATGCCGTCAGGAGCGCCGACGCATTGGGTGATGATATTGCGCGGTATGCATCGGTTCGCCTCGTCCGGTAGCATTTCGCCGGTGTCGATGGCGTTCTGCCGTTCGGAATGGTCACGTGTGATCCGGGTCAGCGACTCCGCCATCCAATGGCCTTCCGCATCGGCGCGCATATGGTAGGTGCGTGAATCTCCGACATTGATGACGTAGCAGTACTCATCGATGGCTTGTTCATGCACGCTATCTTCAACGCGAGTCGGCAGCACCACGCCGGTGATGGTGGTTCCGGCGATGCCGCCAAGCTCCTGGCCAAGTTCGAGCACCTGTTGCTGCGATTGGCTCAACGCATGTTCGATGGACGTACGGTTGCGCGACGGCTGTTCGGCAAGCTGCGAGAAACATGCCGCCACCTGTGCGCTGGCCCGCTCGCCGCCTTTGCCGCCGCCCATGCCATCGCATACGACATATACGCCACGGCTGGCGAGAGCGTTGTCTTGGTTGTTTTTTCTTTTGCACCCGACATTGCTATTCAGGCCGGCCTCGATGCTACGAAAGATCATGAGTCCCGTCCTTTCTTACGATTGTGCTTCCGATCGCTGCCGTTGTTCCGCCCGCTGCGGTTGCTGCGGAAGTGGAAAACGTCGGCAAGCGAAAGTTTGGCACGCCATCGGCGTAACGTCGGCAATGACTTGAGCATGTACTTGCGTTCCTGTACAATATCGCGCCAATACTGCTGCACATGCTCTTCGTTGACGAAATTACCGGAGAAGGCCGCGTAATCGGCTTGCGCGCCCAAAGCGAGCAAGGTCTCGCGGGAAATATCCATCTGATTCGCGATCGAAACCGCCTGTTCGCTGCGTGTGCCTCGAATGTCGAGTCCGCTTTGCCGTGCGAGCGCGGCGACCGATTGCCAGCCGGCTGCCACACGCTGCTGCGTGCTGCCGTGTTTTCTTGATCGTGCCAGTGCGATCGCTTTGATGGCGAGCAGGAGACCGCATATGATGAGCAGCGTCCATAGAGGGCTTCCGTAGATGGCTACTTTTCTTGCGATTCTGCCGAAATGCTGCCAGAACAGGTTGGCTGAGGTTTCGTCGGCCATGCTTCCGCCGATTGAGGACTTGCCTTTGGCCTGGGTGTCGTCGCGTAGCGGGTCGGTGAGTGGTACCGGGGGCTGGCGTACCAGGGTTTGCGGATTCGGTGGGGTGAGGTTCTGGTTTTCGTCGGGGACTTTGGTTTCCTTTGGCGTTGGATAGAATGCCACCCAACCGTAGCAGTCCAGTTTGATTTCCACCCATGCGGTCACGTCGTTGCCGGTGAATTTCGTGATGGTGGTTGTTCCTTGTTCTTCGGTGCGGCTTTCGCTGATTTCACCTTCGTCGTCTTTTGGCAGGAATCCGAGTACCACACGGCTGGGAAGACCTAGGCTGCGTGCCATCAATGCCATGGCGGAGGCGTATTGTTCACTGTCTCCGACCATGGCCGTTCCGGCGAGCAGTTGGTCGATGCGGTAGTTGCCGTGGCCTGCGGTTGACGGGTAGTCGCCGCTTAATCCGTGTGAGAACCAACCGGATTCTTTGAGCTTTTCGGCTAAGGCCTGGGCCGCTTCGCCGCCTTTGGATTGGCCTCCGGCGATGGCTGTGGCGAGTTTGTCTACGCAGTCGGGCACATCTTCGGCTTTTGGCTGGCTGATGGCGGCCGCGTCTGTTTTGGCGATCTGTTTGTCGGTGGGAACCGTTGGCATGATGCCGGTTTCCGTGTAGGTGAGACCCTCGGAGGTGCGTGAGGGGTAGATGGCCGACATGGTGTCGCTGTTGTAGTAGAACAAGTCGGAGTTTTCGCTGTTGTCGAATGTCACGCTGGATGCGGCTCCGGCCATGGGCAGCCAGTAGTCGCTGAGTCCTTTGTCCACGGTGAATGTGGCGGTGAATTTCTTGCCTTCGGCATTGTTGGTGATGGAGGTGCCGACACGTCGGTAATTGGAGGAGTCCGACGACATGGTGGAGTCGGACAGATTCCATACGTTGCCGTCGAAACGGTCCATGACCGCTAGTCGCACGCTTGATCCAGCGGGCAGGTTTTCGACGGTGAGGAGCACATCGTCCTTACTGTTTGTAATGTACGAGCGCATGCCGCTTAACGGACTGGTGTAATTGTACGGGCTAAGCGGCGGATCATAATGGTCGCGCAGAATGGTGCGGTCCTGATCGACGACGAGGCATCCTCCAATCGCCAATGCGACGGAAAGCACCACGATCACGACGGAACTGAGCCAACGTCCCAATTCCAGTAATTTCCAACGTGCGCTGATCCAAATCACCAATATGAGCGCCATTATGGTGCCCACGAACATGCGGTAATAGCCGGAAGATGAGCCGAGCAGCGCGCAAATCGCAAGATTGGCGGTAACGGGAATAATGGCGATCATGGTGAATCGGCCATCTTCAGTCACTGCGAAAATGCCGGTCAGTAGCGCGAACCACAGGCAGATGGTCCATACGGCCAGCAAACAGCCATCGGCGGTACCGGTAGGAGGTTCGACCGACAGAATGAATTTGAACGATCCGAGCATGTTCATCCAGCCTTGTGTAAGCGTGCGCAAGGTCGGAACAATATGGGCGATGGTGGTGTCGTTGAGGAACAGTACAGGGCCGACAACCAGCTGGGCGACGGCCATGAACAGCATCTGCCACCAGAGACGAAGTGCCGGAACCGTGCCTGCGAGCGCCACGAGAGATCCGATGATGGTGGCCGGAATGGCGGCGAGCGCCCAGGATGTGGCCGATCCGTAGACGTCGATGAGGTTGCTGGCGGCGGCGAGGGTGAGTAGGGCTGCGACGAGCAGGCTTGCGTATTGCGAGGCGCGTGTCCGGCGTAGGTAGGGGAGTGCCTGTGATTTGCCGTCTCGTGACATCCAGATGACGGAGTGTGTGGAGTCGGCCCATGAGCCGGTGCCGGTTCCGGTGAAGGTGTTGCCGAATCCGGTGGTGCGGCCGGTGTCGCCGGTGTTGGTGTTGCGGGTGGAAAGTCCTGTGGTGCTCATTCCAGTACCCCCATGATCATTGGGAGATCGTCTAGGTTTCCTACGGTCGCCAGGGTGAAATCGGCGTATCGTTTGATGGCGCGTGGCTGTCCGATGGCGGTTTGCAGTACCACGCAGGTTGCGGATCGGGGGAGTGCGAGCGCCATGTGTTTGATTTCGTCGATGTTTTTGAGCCTGCCGACGGTGATGTAGTAGAACGATGAGTCGGGGGCATGGGCGAGGGTGGTTTGCGCCAGATTCGGATTGTCGCTGATATCGGGGGAGATGGCGCTGCAGCCGTCAAGGAATTCCGTGGAGTTGCGTGGCATGATGTGTTCGGTTCCCGCGTGTGAGGTCACCGGTCGGTTTTGGAGCAGGCATTGCACGCCGATGGAGGCATGGACGGATACCGCCAGTTCGAATTCGTCGGAGCTCACATAGTCGTCGGGGTTCACGCTGATGGTCAATGCGGTGTCGGTGCGTCGGGTCGCCTCGTATTGACGGATCATCAGTGCGCCTGTTTTTGCGGAGCTGAGCCAGTGCACGTTGCGTACGTCGTCGCCTGGCTCGTATTCACGCAGTCCGTAGAAATCGAGGTCGTCGTCGACGATTTCGCCGCTTGGCTGGCCTTCGAGATCTCGCGGAATTCCGGCGTTGAGTGTGTTCAGCATAACGGTTTTCGGGTGGATGAACACGTTGATTTGGTCGACAAGTTTCTTTTCGTGTCGTACGAGTCCGAATGGGTCGCCTTTGCGTATGGACAGGGGGCCGACCGGCAGTACCGCGCGGGAGACGGCGGTGAATTCCACGGTGGTTTGGCGTGATTGGCCGGCGGCGAGCATGGGGATGGAGAATCGTTCGTGGCTGTCTCCGATGGGCAGGTCGCCGCGTGCTGATGTGGTTGGCGTGCGCCCTGGATTGTCGACGCACACATCGACTTTCACCGTGTCTGACACGGTGACGCGCCTGCTGGACACGTCTATGGTGGCGGTGAACGACGTGTTGCCGAGCGACAGCATGATGGCGGCGACCATCATGCATGCGAACACGATCGCCATGGTCAGCAGTTCATGCCAGCTGAGGATTGTGAACGCTATGAGTGAGGCGATGGCGAGTCCGGTCACGGCCCATCCGAGCGGCGACACGTATGAGGTGACCAGTCGTTTGATGCGATGCTTGATGCGTCGCAGGGATCGTTGCATGGTTCTCCTGCGCTGCATGGTTTTGGATTGTCGCATGCTTGACCTTTCGGGGGTTTACGAACGTTTCGTGTGGGGTGTGCGCTTTGCGTGTGCCGTGCCGTACGCGGCTGGCTGCGCCGTGCGTTTCAGGCGGTGGCGCCCACGGTCGGTGAAGGCACTTCATTGAGGATCTGTTCGATCATCTGTTCGGGGGTGGATCCCGCGAATGTGGCCTCCGCGGTGAGCGTGATGCGGTGTGCGAGCACGGCGACGGCCAGTTGCTTCACATCGTCGGGCACCACGTATCCGCGATTGCTGGACGCGGCCCACACGCGGGCGCATCGGGTCAGTGCGAGCGCGCCTCGCATGGACGATCCGACTTGGATGCGTTCGTTGTGGCGCGTCGCTTCCACCAAGCGCACGATGTATTCGATGATCGCGTCGTCGAGACGCACGGTTTTGCTGATGGCGCGCATGCGCAGCACGTCGTTGCCGGTGAGCACCGCATGTACGGTGGAGGCACGGTCGATGACGTTGACCTGCTTGAGGATGTTCACGCTTACGTCATGGCTCGGATAGCCGATGGTTGTTTTGATGAGGAAACGGTCCATCTGCGCCTCAGGCAGTTTGTAGGTGCCGAGTTGTTCGATGGGGTTCTGAGTGGCGATGACCATGAACGGCTGCGGTACCGCATGGGTTTCGCCGTCGACGGTGACTTTCTGCTCTTCCATGACCTCGAGCAGTGCGGACTGCGTTTTTGGCGAGGCTCGGTTGATTTCGTCGGCGAGCACGATGGATGCGAAAATCGGACCTTCGCGGTATTTGAATTCGCCGTTCTTCTGGTCGTAGTAGGTTACGCCGACCACGTCGGACGGCAGCAGATCCGGAGTGAACTGGATACGTTTGAACGACATGTCGATGGAGTTGGCGAGACCGCGGGCCAGCTGCGTTTTGCCGGTCCCCGGATTGTCTTCGAGCAGAATGTGGCCACCGACGATCATGGCGGTGGCGCATTGGCGGATCGGCTGTTCCCTGCCGACCACGACTTGGGAGACGTTACCGACCAGTTGGGCGAACAGTTCATGGAATTCGGTGATGTCGGCCTGCGGCGCGGACATCATGGAAGAAGCCATGGCCGGCTGCGCGGGCTTGACGCTTGGTGCCGTAGTCTGCGGAAATTGGCGCGTTGCCATTACGGGAGCCGATTGCGATTGTGGTAGCGGCTGTTGTGTTGGAGCGGATTGCGTCGGTTGCGCCTGCATGGGCTGCGCCATTGGAACCGTAGGCCTCGTCGGCCTGGAAGGAGTTGCGTTATGCGTGCTGAGTACCGTGCCCTCTTCGTCTCCGTCCTGTTCCTGCGGATGCGTCGGCAGGCTTGGAGCTTGGAATGCGGGGCGTGCCTGCGGATTGCCGGGCTGTTGCGGCTTGCTCATATGGCGCCCAATGGAACCCAGCTGGGTGGCGTCGTCGTTTTCGTTGCTCATAGGTACTCCTTGGTTGCTTCTATTGATCGTATTGATGATTGGTTGTGATGTTGAATTTGCTTATTTGACGGTGAATGAGATGCCTCGCGCCTGTTTTCCTGCCAACCCTGTTCGTAATGAGATGGCTGAAGCATTGGTGTCTATCGAGGATTGCGTCTCTCCATTATCAGGGGTTGGTCCCGGTTCCGGATCGGGGGTTTCTCCTCGTATCGGACTCCGGTCACGGGATCAGAGCTTTTCTTGGTCGCATTGATTTCTGGTTCCCCGGCAGTGGTGATCACGCGAACCTCCCAATCGCATCTGGTACCGGAAGGACTGGTGATGTCGGAAACATCCAGTGTGCCGTTAGCTGGCCAATCGTAGGTATGCGAGCTTTCCCCTGCCGGAGTGATGACGATCTGGCCTTTGACACTTCGCCCGTGGGCCTCCCAACTACCGCCATTGACATGAATGATGTTGGCGTTCTGTGTATCCCACGTCAATGAGGATGGCAGTGTGATTTCCGCTGGCTTTTTGTTGCCGACGGTATTATCGGTAGCGATTGCTGGGTCGCTGAGATGTGAGGTGTCGATGAAGTACTGTTGCACGCTTACCGTATCGCAGGTGCTCCAATCACCGGAAAGCGGCCATTCGGCTCTGCTCTCATGAACATCATCATCGTAATAACCCTTGGCCTTTACAACGAAACCTGTGACGCGTCCACCTTTTCTGGACCAGGTCGCCACACATGTGTTGTTGTTGAGTTCCAGCTTCACATTGGTTGGAGGATCGACTGCTGTGAAAGTCGAAACGGACGCTTCGTTGCGCAATGAGCCACTGCGTTCCGTAACCACGGTAATCGTCGGCTTAAGTTTTCTGTAGTACCACTCGTTCTTAATGTCGAATTCGACGGAATAATCCTTGGCGCTTGTCTCCACGGATTTGTCTTCGCCCTCGATGCTTACCGTAATCGACTGGTATTTCGAGTTACGTGCGTCATTGATCCGTCCTCTCACCACGATCTTGTCGCCTGATTGATCGGCGGAAATAGTCGGATTGTCAGGCGTACCCCAAGGCGAAACGGCATTGGATGCCGTGGAGGGCTGGCTCCAGTTCACTTTGTTATGCGCCTTGACCGTGGCGGTATAGGATGCGCCGTCGGTGATCGCATTGTCGTCGAATTTGAACGTGATGCTGGTGCCAGTGACTTCCTGGACCGGATTCGCCACATTCGGACCGCTCAACGTCGCCTGATACTTGTCGACGGCGGAGAAATTACCCTCCAAAGCCTTCCATGTGACAGTGATGGTGTTCTTGCTAGCTTCGGCCTTCACATCGGTCGGCGCGTCCGGAAGCTTGTCAGGCGTGCCTTCCACGCCATTCGACTCCTTCGACCAGCCGACCTCATTCTTGGCCTGCACCTTGAACGAGTACGTCTTGCCGTTCTTCAAGCCGGTGATTTGGCAGGAGGTCACGGATCCGCACGATTTCTCGCCGGAACCGTCGCCGCCCCACGACACCTTGTATTCGCTGATCGGACTGCCGTTCGAAGAGCCGGCCGTCCAACTCAGATTCACCGCGCCATCCTGCGGGTCTCCGGCGATGGGGGAGAGCAGCGGCGCATCCGGCTTGTCCATCACCGAAACGTTGATGGTGCCCGTCACCTCACGTTCCTTCGTATTGGTGGCATCGCGCACGTTGACGATCACCTTGTTGGTGCTCGCGCCGATATCGGACGAGGCGCTGATCGACACCACACCGTTGGACGGGCAGTCCACGGTCAGCTTCGACGCGCCATCGGACGTGCATCCGGTCACGGTCAATGCGGAATCGGGGAACGGATTATACGCATCGGACAGCAGGTTCACTTCCTCACTGGATCCCGCCTTGACCTTCACGGTTTTCGCGTTGATGCGCGCCAAAGGCCTGTTGGAGGCCGTCACACGAACCGTGACGCCCGCACTCACCGTGCCCTTCGAATATTGAATCGAAATCGGCACGCTCACCGTTGTTCCCGGCGAAGCGGTCTTGTCGGCGGACACGGTCAGCTTGCCGTTCGAACTCACCTTGGCGCTCACCTGGTCGGAATCGGTGCCACCCGAATACGTGTACTGCTTCTCATCGTCGTACAGGTCGGACGCCGAATGGGTCAACGCGGTCAGATCGATGGTGGTGGCGCTTTCGCCGGCGACCACGTCAATGGTGGACGAGGAGAACGTCGGCGCGGGCATGTCACGTCCGATCACGGTGATCGGCAACGTCAACACCGCCGAATTGATGATTTTCACCTTGTCGTTCTTGTCGCGCTTGCCATCCACCGCGGTGAAGGTGATGGACGCGGGACCGGAGTAATCCTTCGGCGCGGTGAACTTCAACGTCTGGTCGTTCACATACAGGTCGCCGTCCGCGGCCTTCGTGGCGCTCACCGAATCGGCGCCGTCCACATACGCGGTCTTGCCTGCGCCCACACGCACGTAATCGGCGATATTGATGGTGATCGTCTCGCGTGCGTTCACCTTCAAAGCCGGCGCCTTCGGTCGAAGGGTCGGCGGGAACACGCCGTACGCGGGCACTTGGATGAACGCCGTGGACGTGATGTTATACGTCGTGTTGGTCACGGTGTACGGCACGGCTCGCGCCTCGTCCGTCAAGTCCACGGTAATGGTCGTGGACTTGTCTCCGCCCTTGACATGCGCATGGTCGGTAGCCGAATCATCAACGGCCACGTGCAGTTCGTCGGCGCTGCCGGAAGGATTCGCGATCCATTGCGAAACGTCCACGTCGATGGATTTCTTATCGATCGTCGCGGAAGATGGCACACGGTAGTCGTATGCTGTCGGCGGTTCGATGGTGGCGTTGTCGTCCACGTTCACCGTCAATGTCGCGGTGTCGGACAATCCTGCCTTGTCTTTGACCGTATACACCACGTAATAGGTGCCCGCCTGCTGAGGAGTGGTGAAGGCGAGCGCATTGTCCGCCACGGTCACATTGCTGATGTCTTGCGATTCGACGTTTTCGCTGACGGCCAGGTCGGTGTTGTCTCCGGAGATGTCGTTTTGCGCCACGGGCACGGTTGCTGCGGTGTTGGGGCGCAATGTGATTTCGTCGTCGCGCGCGTATACGCCCGAGTCGGTGCCGGATGTGAATACGCCTACGCGGATTTGCGCTTGGGATCGTTGGCCGGTCCAGTCTTCGACGGCGTATGAGAAGGTGTCCGTTCCTGTGGAGTCGGCATAGGCTTCGTATACCAGGTAGGTGGCGCCGACTTCGCTGATGCGTCCGAGTGTCGGCGCCTTGTTGCCGAGACCGAGCAGCTGCACGTCGTCGCCGTCGGCGTCGATGCCGGTCAAGGTGATCGGGATCTGGACTTTTTGGCCGGCCGCGACTTGCGCCTCGACGTCGGATGGTGTTGGCGCAGCCTTGTTGGAAGCGTCTTTTTGATGCACGTTGATGGTGATTGTGGCGGATGCCGCGTTGCCGAGATTGTCTTTGACGGTGTACGTTACGGGGAAGGATCCGGTTTGGTCGGATGCTTGGTATCGTACGGTGTTGCCTGATACGAATACGAGTCCTTTGAACGTGTTTTTGTCGTATTGCAGGTCGTTTTGCAGGCTTACCGTGGTGCCGTCGGAGTAGGTCACGTGGTCGAGCACGTCGATGGAGACGATGCCGTCGGTGCGTACCTGCGTGGTGATGTTGTCGGCTTTCGGCACGGAGTTGGAGGTGGTCAGTGCCGGTGGCTGCAGCACGATCACGCCGGTTGACGTGCCTGCCGCGTTGGCGACGCTGTATTTGATCTGCACGGGCTCGGTCGGTACCTGCCGTGCGGTGATGTAGACGCGCTTGTTGCCTACGACGCCGGTTTTGATGCCGCTCGCCGCATCGGCGGTCACGCTGGTCACGGATAGCACACCACCCATCGGGTCGACGTCGTTAGACAGTGGTTCCACGATTGCGGTGTTGTCGGCGCCGAGCAGTGCCACGTCGTTGGCTGCGATGGGCTTGGCGGAGTCTCCGGTCACCGCCTGCACTTCGATGCGGGCCAGGCCGGTCGAGGGGATGGATCCTTGTGTGATGGTGTAGGGCACGTAGTAGGTGCCGGGGTTGGATGCGCTGAAGGTGAACGACATATCGGTGGCGTTCATGGTGGTGGATGCGCCGGATGGGGTTTCCACGGCGGTCAGCTGCGCGGGTTCGGCCGAGGTGCCATGCACGTATTGTTTGAGCGCGATGGTGGTGCGGGTGTCTGGCGTGGTCTGCTTGACGGCCGGATCGATCACCGCGGCCAGCGTGTTGGCCGGTTTCACTGAGAAATACACCATGCCGGTGCCGGTCTGCTGGCCGTCGGAAACGGTCACTTCGATGCCGGCGCGTCCGGAAGACATGGATCCCGCGTTGAACACGAGCTGCCCGTCGGCTCGCGTGGAAACGGTCACCTGGTCGGTGTTCTGCGGGGTTGCGGATACGAGGGTGAGCGGGTCGCCGTCGGGATCGGAGAAGCTGCCCAGCGCGTTGGTGGTGTAGGTCGCTCCTTGTTCCACGTCGATTTCCGGTGGCGTATCGGTTTGCTGGGGCGCGTTGTCGTCCCCGCCTACCAGTGTGAGGCTTACGTTGGCGTTGGAGGTTTGCCCGCGTCCGTCGGAGATTTCATAGCTGAACGATACGGATCCTTCGGATGCCGCGGAAGCGTCGAGCTGCAGATATCGTCCGTCGTATACGGGGGAAACGCTGATGTTGGCGCCGTCGGGGGCGCTTACCGAGGTGATGCGCAGTACGGAGCAGTCGGTCTGTTCGTCGTTGCGGAGCACGTCGAGGATCTGCTGCGATCCTGTTCTCGCGCCGAACGAATCATCTTCGGCTTTGATCTGGCCGGATTGCGACGAGCAGGTCTTGCTGAAATTATGCTGGTTGTTGGCGCTGTCGTTGTTCTGTTCCTGTTGCTTCGACTGTTTGGTTTCCACCTTGTTCCATTGGATTTTGATGACTTTGGTGGATTCCTGCGGATTCCAGACGTTGCCGTTGACCACGTCGTTGAGTATGACCAGACGATGGTTGGTGCGGAATATCAGTTCCGAAGTGGCGTTGATGTTGGTCAGGGTGTCGAATGTCATGTCCGAACTGTCGACGGAGCATACTTTGGCGTAATTGTTGGCTTTCTGCGCCCATGCGGCGAATACGCATCCGCCTGTGGATACCGGCTGGGCGGGCTCGCCCTTGCCGGAATTCGTTGTTTCCGCGGTCTTTTTGGTGTTGAGATCCACCGTTGCGAGCCCGCGCGGCGTCGCCACGGCCACCCATCCGTTTTGCTTGCCGTCCGTGGAAGGGGCCTGCAAGGTCATGCTGCCCTGCAGATTGATGGCTGCGCTTCCCTGCGGCCAATACACGGTGCCTTTTGCCGCCACGACCGGGGTTTCGCCGATGACGGTGAACGATTCGGCATGCGGTGCGCCTCCTATCGTGCCAACTTGCTCGCGCGTGTCTTGCGGCCCTTTGGTGCTCAGCACCGCGCCATCGGAAGTTCGGTATCCGTATACGGTTCCGTCATGCGTCACCGCGATTTTTCCGCCGGATCCCAGTTTCATGTTCGGCTTGTCGGTGGTGGGGTTGACGGATTTCACATCGGCAGCGGATCCCACCCACACATTGCCGGTTTTGGTGTTGATGAACGCTGCGGTATTGCCTCCGATAATGGTTTCGATATCCGTTTTGATGGCGGTGTTGCCGGTTTCGCTAATGGTGGAAGCCGCGATATTGCTGGCTTTGGTGCCTTCGGAGATCACTGTGTCGCCATCATGCTGTGCCACGTCGAAACGGGAGGCTGCGGATGAGACTCCGGCGTCCACATCCTTGTTCTTCGCATTGAATCGTGCGGCTTTGCGGTCCTTCAGCGACGTGATCCACACGGTGCCGTCGTCAAGTTGCACATGCCGTTGCGTCACCGAACTGACGATGAACGCGCCTGCGATGATACCCAGCAGCAGAAGCAGCATGACGATCGGCGTGATCCACCGTCTGCTTCCCGACGGCAACAGCAGTTTGCGCATCATCGATCCGAAGCGCAATTGACGTTCGTGCGATTGTGCCGGCTGATCGGCTGCGTTCTTGCGTTTGTCCATTTTCGGTTCTTCCTTGAGTGTTCCGATGGTCGTTGTGTTCGTTCCGGACATCGCCTGCGATGGAATAATGCCGTCGGCCGACCCTGTTGGGAAGTGCTGTGATGCTTATGGTTTGGCCGCGCACGCGATCGCAGGATTCTGCGACATCTGCCGGTCCGCTCGGATGAGGCTCACCTGGATGCAGGTCTGCGAGCCGTCGGCGGGTTTGATGCTGATGTGCGTGTCGGTGGTGGTGGTTCCTTGGGCGTTCGGGTCTACTCCTGCATCGCCTACCAGCGACCATGCGTACGAATCGCCGTCCTGAGGGTCGGGGTTCACCCATGTGAACTGCACGCTGCTGCCATCGGCGGAATATGAGCCGGCCAGATTCTCGACACTGGGCACGCTACTTGTGGTGATGGCCGAATCAGGCGAATCGTTGTCCTGATCGTGCGTTCCCGGATTCTCGATCTGCACGCTGCTATTGTCGGAAGCCGAATCCACATTCGGCAAGATCACGGCCACCCATCCGTTTTGCTTGCCGTCCGTGGAAGGGGCCTGCAAGGTCATGCTGCCCTGCAGATTGATGGCTGCGCTTCCCTGCGGCCAATACACGGTGCCTTTTGCCGCCACGACCGGGGTTTCGCCGATGACGGTGAACGATTCGGCATGCGGTGCGCCTCCTATCGTGCCAACTTGCTCGCGCGTGTCTTGCGGCCCTTTGGTGCTCAGCACCGCGCCATCGGAAGTTCGGTATCCGTATACGGTTCCGTCATGCGTCACCGCGATTTTTCCGCCGGATCCCAGTTTCATGTTCGGCTTGTCGGTGGTGGGGTTGACGGATTTCACATCGGCAGCGGATCCCACCCACACATTGCCGGTTTTGGTGTTGATGAACGCTGCGGTATTGCCTCCGATAATGGTTTCGATATCCGTTTTGATGGCGGTGTTGCCGGTTTCGCTAATGGTGGAAGCCGCGATATTGCTGGCTTTGGTGCCTTCGGAGATCACTGTGTCGCCATCATGCTGTGCCACGTCGAAACGGGAGGCTGCGGATGAGACTCCGGCGTCCACATCCTTGTTCTTCGCATTGAATCGTGCGGCTTTGCGGTCCTTCAGCGACGTGATCCACACGGTGCCGTCGTCAAGTTGCACATGCCGTTGCGTCACCGAACTGACGATGAACGCGCCTGCGATGATACCCAGCAGCAGAAGCAGCATGACGATCGGCGTGATCCACCGTCTGCTTCCCGACGGCAACAGCAGTTTGCGCATCATCGATCCGAAGCGCAATTGACGTTCGTGCGATTGTGCCGGCTGATCGGCTGCGTTCTTGCGTTTGTCCATTTTCGGTTCTTCCTTGAGTGTTCCGATGGTCGTTGTGTTCGTTCCGGACATCGCCTGCGATGGAATAATGCCGTCGGCCGACCCTGTTGGGAAGTGCTGTGATGCTTATGGTTTGGCCGCGCACGCGATCGCAGGATTCTGCGACATCTGCCGGTCCGCTCGGATGAGGCTCACCTGGATGCAGGTCTGCGAGCCGTCGGCGGGTTTGATGCTGATGTGCGTGTCGGTGGTGGTGGTTCCTTGGGCGTTCGGGTCTACTCCTGCATCGCCTACCAGCGACCATGCGTACGAATCGCCGTCCTGAGGGTCGGGGTTCACCCATGTGAACTGCACGCTGCTGCCATCGGCGGAATATGAGCCGGCCAGATTCTCGACACTGGGCACGCTACTTGTGGTGATGGCCGAATCAGGCGAATCGTTGTCCTGATCGTGCGTTCCCGGATTCTCGATCTGCACGCTGCTATTGTCGGAAGCCGAATCCACATTCGGCAAGATCACATACGCGAACACCAACGCGACGGCCGTGATCGCGGCAACCGCCGAAACGACGATCGCAAGAGGCTTGGCCCAAGTGCTGCGCTGCTTTGGGACGGTCGGTGAAACCTGAATGTTCGCCTGGGACTGTGCGTACAGATTTTGCGGGAACGGCGGTTCGCCTTCGACCGTGGTCGGCGTGGCATGGCCATACAATTCCTGCTGCGCACGCTGCATGTCACGCGCGAAATCATATGCGGAATAATACCGGTCTTCCGGCGTTTTATTCAACGCCTTGCGCAAGATCCGCTCCACTTGCGGGGGAATATCCGGCCTATTGAGCTTAGGGAGCGGATCGGTGAGAATGATGTTTCTCAGCAGAGCACCGCGTTCTTTGCCCCTGGTCGAGCCGAGGGCCGCGGAATAGCCGTATTCATATGGCGACTGGCCCGTCAGCATGGCGAACAGCGTTGCTCCCAGCGAATAAATATCGGAGGATTCGTTGCCTCCGCCGTTCTTTGCAAGCACTTCCGGCGGAGCCCACGCGATGGTGTAGCCGATGCCGGGACGCCCGTAGATCGTTCCCGCGATGCCGAAATCGGAAAGCATGGGCATGCCATGCGTGTTGATGAGAATATTGCTGGGCTTGATGTCGCGGTGGATGATGCCTTCGCGGTGCGCCGTGGAAAGGGCGCTCGCCAGATTGATGCCGACGGTGAGCATCTGGTCTGCGTTGAGCCTGTTGGATTCCAGGAAGGTCTTGTAATTGCCTCCCGGAGCGTATTCGAACACGGTGTAGCCGTTGCCCGTGGTGGTGACGCCGCTTTCGTACACCGAAAGAATGTAGGGATGCGAGGAGATCCTGCCCATGAAGTTCGCTTCGGAACGGAACCGCGCCGCCGCGCGTGGATCGAGCGTTCCCTTGCTGACCTTGATGGCCACTTGTCGGCTGGGGGAAAGCTGCTGGTACAAATACACGTTCGCTTCGGAACCTGAACCCAACTTTTGGGCGAATGTATACCCAGGGATTTGAGGGGGAATGCCGTTCATGGCTTCCATATGCTCTCTTTCCTCGTGGTGCGTATGCTTTTCGGCCGCTCTCTCTGGATCCTATCCTAACTGAAGACCAACCCAGAAACCTATCAGCAAGGGGTCAAAATGTCCATATACAAAGACGGGCATCTGAGACATGTTGTGGCTGAATAATAGAAGTCGTAGTGATAGAAAGAACGTGCGAACCTTAAGAGACGGCCTTCGTGGCGACGATGAGGGTACATACATTCAGTTGCTGGATGACGGGCATCTGGCTCAAATGGAAATGACCATTGATGTGTTGTCGGCGTTGCTGCAGATGCCACGAAGGAGTGGTTGCACCGCAGATTGTGTTGGATAAAGGTTGGCTTCGAGACAACTTTGCAGGTTCCGGATTTGTCAGGTAAAGGAGGACGAGACTAGTAGTGTTGGGAGGCATGATGAATTTGGAAGACCTTGGCCGCGTCACGTTGGTTGCGGGCGCGCCGAGCAGTGGAAAAACCGAGTTTGCGCTGGGCATGCTGGTTGCCGCAATGAGGCGGTATGGTGACGGGAATGCCGTGATGACGGTGTCTGGCAGGCAGATCGCCGATGCGTTGGGCGATCGGGCGATCCGCGAATTGTCGGCCGTGTCGCAGGCGCGACCGGTCACTACGTTGCCTGCCGTCGCATTCCGTCTGCTGACGGCCGTGAGATCAAGTCAAGGCGAACCGTTGCCGAAACTGTTGAACGGTGCGGAACAGGATGTGATCATCCGCAAGGTACTGGCTTCGCATGTGGAGCATAGGCAACATGGCGACGATTGCGCCACCTGCGATCTGCTGCGCACCTATTTCGCGGTTTCCGAATGGTCAGGACTGGTGGCCGACGATTCCACCGACGCATTCGCCAACCAATTGCGCGACATGCTCGCACGCATGAACGAGATTGGCGCGAAACCGCAGTTCGAAGACATGCTGATCGCCCGTGCGGCCAGCAGGGACGGCATGCTTGACGAACGTCGCGAACGCCTGCGCACTCAATGGCGTCTCGCCTTCGCCTTGCGTGAGGAATACAATGAGGCGATCCGTTCGTCTTATCCTGGCGAATATCGTCTCGACGCGTCGCAGCTGATGATCGACGCCACCGAAGCCGTGTCTGGCATACAGGAAGCCGATATTGCGAACATGCTGATCGTTGACGATTTTCAAGATACGACGTTGGCTGGTTTCGCACTGCTTGAAGCCCTGCATGAACGCGGGGTGCGCCTGCTGTTGGTTGGCAATCCCGACGAAGCCGTGCAGACGTTCCGAGGATCATATCCGGAATATCTGTTCAACCAGGCGCAGACGCGCATGGGAGCGAGGTTTGAACGCATCGAAGGTTTGCAAACGGCGCACGAAGGCGATACCGCGCAAACCGTGTCGAACCAGCAAGGCGTGCATGGCGACTATCGCACGCTTGTCGCGACGCGAGTGAGCCTGTCGATCGCAAGCACGGAGTCGACGGACGTGCCTCTGCCCGATCGTCCCGGCAAAATGAGCGATATGCCAGGCGCGATGCCCATCGAAACGTTGCCGGCCGACGATACGGGCGCTCGTGTCACGCCGGCCGACGGCAGTGTGGAAACGGCCTTGTACCGTTCCTCTTCCGAAGAGCTCGACGACGTGGTGTGGAAGATCAAAACTGAGCATTTGCAACGTTCCCGTGTATGGAACGACATGGCCGTGATCGCGCACGACAATGCCACCGTGCGCGCATTCGGCGAGCGGTTGCGCGCTGACGGCGTTCCCGTGCGCTATTCCAGCGTGACCCGGCCGTTGAAGGATGAGCCGTTCGTGCAGGGTCTGTTCGCGTTGATCGAGTTGGCCGAATTGAAAAACCAGACGATCGCGGCTTCGACCATGGACCTGCAGACCGCCGGATCCTATATTCGTTCGCGCGTGGCGCTGATTATGGGATCTCCGCTGATTACGGTCGGTGGTGATCAACGGCATGAGGGGCGTCCGGCCCGTCTCGCATCCATCGAATCCGCGATGAACGCGTTGGTTTCGCTCGCTTCGATTGTGGAAAGCAAGGCTGCGAACCATGATGAGGATGCTGCCGAAGAATACGACGAAGATGATTTCGAAGATGATGAGGATGCGGCGGACGCTGCCGTCGAACAACAGGCGTTGCTCCCTCGTTTGATGGAAGATTGGCGCGATTATATGACGGACTATCATGCGATTCGCGCCGATGGCGAGCATGATAGTGAGCATGAAGACGAGCATGAAGGCGATTTCGCGCTGAGTATGGAAGCGCTGTACGTGCTTCTTATGGAGGGCAATACCGATCGCGTGGTCGATGCGATCGCCTCCGTGCTGGGCGCGGATCCGCAGATCAAGGCGTTCGCATCATTGTGGAAGGTTCTTGACAAAACATGCGAGTCGGAAGCCAAACTGGTTTCGCGTGAACCGCAATATGTGTTGGATTGCGCATGGAGGGCCTGCGGCAAGGCGGAAGTCTGGCAGCGTGTGGCGCTGGAGCATTCGGCTGCCGGCCGTGCCGCGAATGATCGGCTTGACGCGGCGATGCGTTTGTTCAACTATGCTTCAGGCGGCGAGTCAAGCGGGGAATTCGCGGTACACACCATCGAGGCGTTCATCGAACAGGTGCGTTTGCTGACCATTGAGGCGGATTCGCTGGCGCATACCGCGCCCATTGATCAGGCGGTGACCCTGACGACTCCCGCAGGAGCGGCGGGAAAGCGCTGGAATCTGGTTTTTCTGCCGGCTTTGCAGCAGGGGCAGTGGCCGAATCTCACACCACGCAACACGTTGTTCGGCGGTGAGGAACTGGCCGATGTGATGCTGCACGGCGTATTGTCCGACACGATCGTCACTCCGGCGGGCAGGCAGGACGCGCAACTGGCGTCGGTGCTCGCCTCCGAGCAGAAGAGCCTGTTGGTGGCGTTGACCCGTGCCAGCGAGCGTGTGGTGGTGAGCGCCGTGCTGAATGACGACAATGTGCCTTCGGATTTTCTATACGGATATATGCCGGAGTGCTTCGACCGCGATCGCGACGCCGATATGGAACGGCGAGAATATGCGTCGGTCGGCGGCCAAGGCGATTACGCGGGGCTGGAAACCGATCCCCGTGGTCTGGTCGCGGCCGCCCGAAGCGTGCTTGCGTCGGAACCTGAGGACAGCCCGAAGGCGCGTGATGCCGCGGAAGCGTTGGCATTGCTGGCTTCGCATGGTGTTACGGCGGCCGACCCTGACCGTTGGCCGTTTATGGGGGAGACGGTCGAGGCCACCATGCGGAAGATCGAGGCCGTCATGCGGACGGGCATGAGCGACACGTCGGAAAGCTCGACGTCGGGCCGAAACGGTAAATCGCGGCGATCCGACGTGGTGACTTTGTCTCCTTCTGCGGTAGACAATCTGTGGGCGTGCCCGGTGTGTTGGATGTTGGAAAACCGCTTCTCCGGCCCGCGCATGGGCAGCGTCGCCACGAGTTTCGGCTCGCTGATCCACAAGGTGGCGCAACAGGCCACCGAAGCCGGACTTGATATGCCGGAACACCATACCGCCATCAGCGACGTGGACAATATCAATGCGATCACCGAATGGATGTATGCCGAATACAAGCGTCTATGCGGCGATTTCAACGCCATTGCCGATCCCGCGCAACGGTATCAGGCGTTGAAGAAAGATGAGCAGGCGCAGGAGGCGTTGCGTAACATCGCCACGTATTTCGTGCAATCGAATCATGGTGATTATCCGATTAAAAATAATGATGCATTCAGCGTTGGAAAACTTACGAAAGCCGAACCTGAGCTGAAATTTACCGCAAAATTCGATTTCGACGATATTCTCGACGCCTACAATGCGATGGACGGCGTTCACGCGATTTCACGGAACGAATTGATCGCCATTATGGGAGCGTTGGTCGGAGGATGGCCGGAAACCGGCATGAGCGAGTATCTCACCGTGCGTTTGACCGGCAGGATCGACCGTTTGGAACGGCGTGAAATGGCGGATGGCACGCAGCAGGTGCGTCTGATCGACTACAAAACCGGTGTCAGTCCGACCGGCGAAGGCCTGTTCAACGATCTGCAGCTCGTCTGCTATCAGCTGGGACTCGTATTCCCCGAGGAAAGCGGCATGCGCGGGGCGCAGGCGGTGGCGAACGCGCCGAACATCACGCAAAGCGCGCTATTCCATGTAGCCAAGCACGCATACCCTGCGCCGTATGGCGACACCGCCGCCGAATCGCATATGCAGCAGGCGCTGTTCGCCAATGGAAGTCTCAATACCGGCGAATTCATACCGCGCTATTACGTCAAAAAACTCGACAAGGATTTCCACGACGGACTCGATGACATGCTTCCTCCGTTGGAAGTGAGCGACGAGCATTGGAATGAGTTCCTTGGCTTACGCGGCACGATGGCGGTATGGTCCCTCACCATGATCGCGAGGGTCTTCTATGCGGCCGCGGCCAGCAGGGCGAACGAAATCACCGCAAGACCGACGACGGAACATGTGAGATACTGCAGAAACACTACGATCTGCCCGGCCTGTGCGGGCGAACAGAACACCGTATTCGAAAGGAGAACGGCATGAGCGGAACCATGAAGTTCACCGACAGTCCTGAGCAGGCTGCCGTCGTCCAAGCGCCCTCGTATGCGGATGTGGTGGTGGTGGCCGGCGCTGGATCCGGCAAAACCTACACGATGACCAGACGCATCATCACGCTGATCGAACAGGGGGTGAGCCCCGAAAAGATCCTCGGACTGACCTTCACGCGCAAAGCGGCCTCGGAACTATTGTCTCGAGTGTCTGCGGCCGTGACTCGCGACCAGCGCGAACGCGGCCTGAAATCAGCGAACATGACGTTCCTCAAACCGGAAGTCTCCACGTACGACGCTTTCTTCCAATCCATCGTGCGCCAATATGGACTGCTTGTCGGCTTTGACCAGAACACGCAGCCATTGAGCGAAGCAGGTGCCATGCAGCTCATCCACACCGTGCTTGACAGGCATATGGATGATCTTATGGCGTTCGACGGCGATCTGAAATCGTTCAACACCATAGCGGGCAACGTGTTCGCCCTGTCCAACGCCATTTCCGGCGCCATGATCGGCGGCGACTGCACCAGCTTCGACGAAGCCGTGCAACGCGTGCGCGACTGGGATGAGGCGTTCGTCGAACAGATCGCCAAGGCGCTTGACGGCGAAACCGTGCCAACGGAAGAGCCGAAATCGCCAAAGCTGCCGAAACGACTGAAAAAGGATTCCGACGCGGACTACGAAAAGAAACTGGAGAAATACCGCGAACTCGGGCACGACATGTGCGTGTTCAACAGCGCGCAACTCGCATTCGTCGCCAAGCAACGCGACCTGCTGCTCGATCTTGTGCTTGACTATCATGCCGAAAAACGCGCCTGCAATATGGCGGAATTCAGCGATTTCACCATCGCGGCATTCCAGCTTGTCTCCCGATTCCCGTCCATCGGAGCGGCCTACCGCAAACGCTATTCGCATGTGCTTCTCGACGAATACCAAGACACGTCCACCACGCAGGCGGCACTGCTGAGCGCGCTGTTCCACGCTGACGACACGCATCGCAGCGCGGTCAACGCGGTCGGCGACCCCTTCCAATCGATCTACGCATGGCGAGGGGCGAGTCCTGGCGCATTCCGCATGCTGCAACACGATTTCGGCATGGACGCCACCAGCAGGCCATTCGCATTGACCGTGACGCGGCGCAACTCACGCATGGTGCTCGAAGCGGCGAACAATCTCACCAAACCGCTCCGCTTGCCTGCCAGACGCCTCAGCAGCTCGCTGATGCGCGAAGTCGACGTTCCGGCGCTCGTCAATACCGACGAAGCCCCCGAAGGAACGGTGGGCGTGCTTGCGTTCGACACGTTCGGGCAGGAGGTCGACGCGGTCGTGCGCTTCGCCAAACATGCGATCGCCCTGCACACGCCTTCCTCGCGCGACCTCGACAATGGCATGAAAGACAATCGTCCGCACGTGGCGGTGCTGTTCCGTTCCAAAGGAATCATGTCGCAATTCGCGGAAGCGCTCGAACGCGCAGGCCTGACCACGCTGGTAGTGGGGCGGTCGGCGTTGCTGGAACGCCCGGCGGTGCAGGACGTGTTCGCTTTGCTACGCGTCGTCAGCGATCATACCGACAGTGCGGCGCTTATGCGATTGCTGGCCACGCCGCGATTCGCCGTTGAAGCCGACGATCTGCAGGCGCTTGCGGACACGGCGGAGAGGGTGAATACGGTGTACCGGTATCGTGCGCTCGTATCGGCGGGAATTGTTCCGGCGCAGACCGCAAAAGCTGGGAATTCCAGTGATTCTATAAATTCCGGTGATTCCAGGAAAACCAGTAATTCCGAAAATAGCGAAACGATTTCCGATTCTGGTCTGTCGAATGCTGAAATCCGATCCATTGTGCGCGAATATCGCGACCAAGTGCCGAATGCTGTTTTTCTGGTGGATCTCATGCTACGAGACGATCTTGAACAACTCATCGATGGCAGGCTGAGCCGCAGGGGAGTGCAGGCGGTGCTTCGTGCCGCGGATACGCTCCGCCAAGTGCAGCACGTGCTCGGCCACCCGCTGCCGGAAGTGGTTCGCGAAGCCATTACGGCGTTGAATCTTGACATCGACATGCTGCTGGCTCGGCATATGCGTGCCGATTATGCCGAGGCCACGCTTGACGCCTCCCACGTGGCGCTCGCCAAGTCGCCGATCGACGCTGTGATGAAACTCGTCGACACGTATATTCAGGAGATCGCATCGCAAGGCGTGCCGAGCCTGCGCGCATTCATCTCATGGGTGGATTCGCTGCGCGACGCTTCCGAAGAGAACGCGGTGGCCCCCGATGTGCCCGTCGACGTGGTGTTGATGACCGTGCACCAGTCGAAGGGGCTTGAATGGGATGCCGTGGCCGTGGTCGGCATGACCGATGGCGGATTTCCCAGTAACAAGGGCGACAACCTGAGCGTTGTCGTTGACGAAACGCATCTCAATGGTTTCCAAGATGGCGTATGGACGCCGCCTGAATACCATGAAAACGCCAAAACGTGGCTGACGAATCCCGCCGCGGTGCCTGTTCCTGTGCGCGTGGATGCGGATATTCTGCCGCGATTCCCCCATGACGCGCTCGTCGGCTGGAATCCATTGGAGGCCTTGGAAGCGTTGGAAGATGCGGAAATCATCGATGATGAAGTGTTCGGCACCCTGCGCACCATGAATGTTGACGACATGGAAGGCGTCGATCCGGACGGACTGTATTTGACGCAGAGCGAGGAATATGGCCGCCGCTTGCATGCCGACGAGCGTCGTCTCGCATACGTGGCGTTGACCCGCGCCCGCTATGAGGCGCTGCTCACCTATAGCGAAACGAATGTGGAAAGCCGTGATCCGCGTGCCGTGGGTGAGCGTAAACAAGTGGCCAAACCGTCGAATTTCTGGCAGGAAGTGTATGACTCCATGCTCAATATCGTTTCCAGAGCGGATGAACCGAGCAATCTGGGCGATATCGCGGAAGTTGAGGATGGCGTGGATGCCGTTTTTTCTGGAGATGGTATTTCCGGGAATAATGCTTCCGAAAATGGCATTTCCAGCTTGCATTCGATTGGCGTGCCATTGCCAAGCGGATATTTCGTGGGCGAGCATGCCTGCGATTTCGAGGATGCGGTGGTCGGTGACGCCTGGAACGCACCGCTTGAGCCTCTGGAAGGCGAGCGATTCCTGCCATGGCCGTGCGATTTGACTGAAGAGACTTGCGAAATGTTGCGTTCGTCCGCCGATCAGGTGCGTGATGCGATGGTTGCCGGCGCTGCGGACCTGGATACCGGCGTAGGCGCAGATGCTGTTGCTGATGACGTTGCGCTCGGTTCGGCCGGTTCGCTGCTGCATTGCGCGCAGCTGTTGGTCGATGATGGCAATCTCATGCCCGATATGTTGGCCGACGCATCGCAGGATGCGTTCGACCGGTCGGTGCGTGCGCAAGGCGAGAAGATTCTTGCGTCCGGCCGTCAGAACGTCACCTCCCTGCAGGCGCGCGCGGGCATGATGAACGATCGTGGCGCCCGCGCCTACTGGCGTGGGCTCGTGCGTCCGATTCCAAATGTCGCGTCGCCAGCTGCGCAGTTGGGCACGCAGTTCCATGCGTGGGCGGAACGGTTCATTATGGCCGACGTGGATATTGCTTGCATCGTCGGCGGTGCTGAAGGCGACGGAAATACGCGCGTAGCTGAATTGAGATCGTCGATGCTTGCCGAAATCGAACGCAACAATGGGATGCAATCTCAAGAAAATAATGCGGTGGTCGAAAATGCAGCGGGAAATACAACGGAAAATGCGATGGAAAACAATGCATTGTTCGATTGGCAGCAGCGTCTTGCCACGTCGGCATGGGCTCAACGTAAGCCCGCGTGGGCGGAACGGCAGATCGTCGTCAATATGCCGCAATTGGGCACCATCGTCAACGGCAAGCTCGACGCGGTGTTCTTCGGAGGTCTCAACGAAAAGGACCAATCGAAACAATATACGATAGTTGATTGGAAAACTGGAAAAAAACCTAGGAAAAAAGAAGAAATACAAGAAAAATTAGTGCAGTTGGATATGTATCGGCTGCTGCTGTCGGCAATGGAAGGCGTACCGCTTGATGCTATCGACGCCTGCCTCTACTATCTGAGTGAGCCCGTTGAGGGCAATCGGCAGCTGAACGCCGCCGACAAAACAGAAGAAGAGATCCTTGCCGAGTTGAGCTACGGAATTCCGGAACAATCCGACAACGACTAGTGCTGGTGCGCCGAACGTGCGGCGCTTTCCAGCCTGCCCGTAGGGTAACGCACTATGGGCAGCGTTGTGGAGGAGCGCCGCTACCCTCGTGCAGCATGTGTGGGCGGGCACACGTGCCGGACGCAACGAAAGTTAAGGAGCGATAAGCATGGCTGCCACCAGCGCAACCGAAACCCCGAAGTCGCCATATTCCGTATTGTTCTCCATTCCGGGAACCAAAGCGTTCTGCGCTTCCGGAGCTTTGGCGCGACTGCCGATGTCGATGATGGGCCTCGGCATTATTCTCGCACTCAACCACCTGTACGACAATTGGACGATCGCAGGCGTGATGAGCGCCGCATATGTGCTCGCCACCGCAGCGGTCACGCCACTGTACGCGCGACTGTTCGACCGATTCGGCCAGCGTAAGGTCGGTTCGATGGTGCTTGTCGTGCAAATCATCACCATGCTTGGTTTCGCATTCGCCGCACTGGTGCGCGTGCCGATTCCATTGCTATTCATGCTGGCCGTGGTGATGGGTCTTACACAATTCTCGTTCGGCGCGCTCGTGCGTACCCGCTGGGCGTACGTGCTCGACCGTACCGGCAACGGCGAACTATTGAACACCGCATACGCCATGGAATCCGCCATTGACGAAATCGTATTCATTTTCGGACCGATTCTCGCAGCGTTCCTTGCAGCTTCTGTGCACCCTGTTTCGCAGTTGTTCGTGCCAACGATTGCCTGTGCCCTTGGCGGTACCATCTTCTTCACATTGAAAGACACGCAGCCGCCGGTCGTGCATGAAGTCAAGGTCGTTTCGGCCTCTTTAGACGATGCCGATGTGCGATTGACTATCGATGGCGATGCCAGCAATATCGGCGATTCAGGTTCCGCACTGCGCAACAGGCTGACCATTGCGCAATTGAAGACGAGTGGTAATCGCAAGAAACGCAGCATTTTCACTTATGCTGGCGTGATTCCGTTGCTGCTGGTTTTCATCATATTCAACATGAGTTTCACTGCATTCGACACGTCCATGACAGCCGTCATGAAATCGTTGCATCTTGATTCCGTACTCGGCGTGCAGCTAGCGATGATAGCGGTCGGTTCATGCATGGGCGCGCTGGTTTTCGGAACGCTTGAACTCAAAGGGTCCCGTTGGCGTTACATGATCATGTTCCTTACGATGATCACCGTCGGCTTTTTTGTAATCCACCTGTGCCAAGGCAATCTGATCGTAATGGGCATTATGGAAATTCTCACCGGCCTGGCTGTGTCGCCGGTGTTCGCATCGGGCAACCTCGTGATGAAAGAAACCGTTCCTGAAGAGTCGTTGACCGAAGGTCTTTCCTGGGTGAGCACTGCGGGAACCGTCGGCGCATCATTCGGTTCGATGATCACCGGTATCATACTGGATCACGCCACACCCGACGTGAGCCTGATGCTGCCGTGGATTTTCGTGCTCGCCTCGATCCCGTTCGCCCTGCTCGGCTGGGTGATCACGCGTCGAAATGTTCCACAGCATGGATAGATGATCTGTGATTCATAGATACTATGTGAATTAAGCATCCCAGAAATTGCCCGAAAATGATCGTAAGGATTATGTTCGGGCAATTGTATTCTATTGTTGGATTCGTTGGAATCGTAGAAAGCTGTTGCAGATAGATGCAGCCAGAACGCTTGAAGGAGTTGCAATGATCAAGGTTTCTGTAGTTGGTGCCAAAGGGCGCATGGGTTCCCACGTGGTCGACGCTGTGAACAACGCGGACGACACCGAACTGGCGCTCGCGCTTGACGCAGGCGACGACCTCGCCCAAATTACCCCCGAAAATACTGACGTGGTGGTGGAGTTCACCGTGCCGAGCGTGTCTCTTGACAATGTGCTCGCACTCGTGGCGCAAGGTGTTGACGTGGTGGTGGGCACCACCGGTTGGACCGAAGAGAAGCTCGATCAGGTGCGTGCCGCGCTCGCTGCCGCGCCTCGCGAAGGCCAGAGCGTATTCATTGCGCCGAATTTCGCCATTTCCGCCGTGCTCGCCGACTATTTCGCCAAGGTTGCGGCTCCGTACTTCGAATCCGCCGAAGTGATCGAACTGCACCACCCGAACAAGGTGGATGCTCCGTCCGGCACCGCATTCCACACCGCGCAGGGCATCGCCGCAGCCCGCAAGGCCGCAGGTCTTGGCCCTGTTCCGGATGCCACCGAAACCGATGGCGGCTCCCGTGGCCAGGTGGTTGACGGCATTCACGTGCACGCCGTACGTCTGCGCGGTCTTAACGCCCATGAGGAGGCCCTGTTCGGTAATGACGGCGAGCAGCTGACCATTCGTGCCGACAGCTTCGACCGCATCTCCTTCATGCCGGGCGTGCTGCTGGCCGTACGCAAGGTCTCCACCGGCGCATACCCAGGCGTGACCGTCGGCCTCGACAACTTCCTCGACCTGTAAATCTACCTCGTAAATCTACCTCGTAAATCTATGGGGTCTGGAACTTTTCCGGTCTGATCATACGATCCCCGATTTGGCGGCGATGGTGAGTTTTCGCTTGCTGGATCGGGGATACATGTTTTGCGGTCTACGATTTTACGAGGCGTGCTATGGCCGCGCTTGCCTCGGCGATTTTCGCTTCGGAAACTTCCCCGCCCTCTTCGATGGCTTCTTTGACACAGTGGTTGAGATGATCGTCGACGAGCAGCAGCGCTACCGATTTCAACGCACTGTTCACGGCTGATATCTGCGTCAGGATGTCGATGCAGTATTCGCCGTTTTCCGTCATTTGGCGTATGCCTCGCACTTGCCCTTCAATGCGGTTGAGGCGCGCGATGATTTTCTTCTGGTCGTCCGCGTATCCGTGATGGGTTGCGTTCATGATGCTGCTCCTCGTAACGCTGAAATCTTGATCTTACCGCTGAAGATACCGCTTTTCTCTTGCAAATATACCCTATAGGGGTATATTGTGATGATGGTCATTGAGACGTGAACGTGAATAAGGTTGGTGAGAATATGCAGGCTTTGATTGCCGTCATTGTCGCGTTCATTGTGACGGCAGCCGTGTTATGGTTCTTCTTCGCGCCGCGCAAAGCATTTCGCGCTCGTGTCGATAACGGCGTGCAAGAGGCGGTTGTCGAAGTCAAAGGTGGGTATAGTCCGGCAATCATCGAAGCTGAGGCCGGTTTGCCATTGCGATTGATATTCGATCGCAAAGAAGACGGTGAATGCTCGTCGCACGTGGTGTTCTCCGATTTCGGTGTCGACCTGGCATTGCCCGCTTTCCGCACAACGACATTGACGCTTCACCCTAACGAACCGGGGGAGTACGGTTTCGCATGCGGCATGAACATGCTGCATGGCACATTACGGGTGGTGCCGGGAAAACATCATGCCGCAATGCCGAAAGAACA
>ERZ1032758.36-NODE-36-length-28725-cov-8.712801_pt1 | contig 28725 bp, 23 predicted proteins | sample MGYA00516958_ERZ1032758 | MGnify/ENA primary metagenome ERZ1032758 (study PRJEB33719, sample SAMN04262538) | wastewater metagenome | biome: sewage system; feature: street-access sewage; material: sewage | place: Peru: Lima | collected 2012-08-07 ...
ACAGGAGCATGAAGAAGAACGTGCCGATCTACGACACCGATTCCGCCAGGGTCGGGATCAGCGTGGATCGCCAGTCCCCCAGGAACAGGAAGACCACCAGGGCCACCAGCACGAACGCCTCGAACAGGGTGAGCACCAAACCGAAGACGAACCACAGCGCGCCGACGGGGATGCCGGCAAGCTTATTGGTCGCGTCGATGACCCAGTACTGTGCAAACGCCAGGCAGGATGCCACGAGCAAGTGCCCGGAGATCATGTTGGCGAACAGACGGATGGTCAGCGATGCGGGGCGGATCAGCACCAGCTCGCACAGCTGGATCGGCGCCAGCAGGATGTACACCGGCCACGGCACTCCCTTGGGGAAGCACTCGTCGCGGATGTAGCCCCACAGGCCCTTCTCGCGTGCTGCGGTGATCCAGTACTGGATGAGCACCCAGACCGCGAACACCAGCGGCATGACCACTGTGGCGGTGGCCGCCATGTTCATGCCGGGGATGATGCCGCACAGGTTGAACACAAAGATCGTGAAGAACAACGTCGAAATCATCGGCACGTAGCGCTTGCCGCGCAGCTCGCCCATGACCTGATATACGACGCTGTCGCGCACGAAGTCGATGCCCATCTCGACCACGCCTTGCCAGCGGCCGGGGATGAGCTTGGCGCGCTTCGCCGTGATACCGAGCACCACGAGAAGCACCACGGTCGCCACGATGCGGATCAATATGATGCGATTGATCGCGAAGGGGGTTCCCTGGAACAGGATCTCGGGAGGAAGAAAATCATTGACCGTTGGCAGTTCGGGACCGCTGTCGGCCGCCAATAGTGCGCCCGTACCGACCGCATCTACCATATCGCGCCTCCTGCTCTCATTATCAGCTGTCAGTTTAGCCCAACGGTTGAGGCGAATGTGACGTTTGGATATCGTCCGTCCAGCCGTTATCGAAGCTGCCCGGGCATAAGACCGACCAACCGGAGTTCCTGCCCAGACATTCCGCTCCGAATGACTAAGTGATTATCCTATGACCACCTTGGACAACACGCAACATGCCTTATTTTTCAAGGGCTGTACGGCGTTTCTTCTCCAAATTTGTGAGCGTTAACATATTGGTCATTGTCTCATTATTTGGACGGTTTTTTAAACACCGCTCATAAGGCATGGACAAAAGAGGCGGTATTCCACCTATTGAGCACGGCGATGGCCCTCTTTTGTACGCCATGTGGACACCAAACCGTACTAATGCAACAAATCTCGAATCTCCGCCCAATTACAGCGGGATTCCGAGGTCATCTGCACCCTCCAGATCCGAAAGACCATCACCGGGAGCCGACCGGGATGATCCCAGATCCCCGTCAAACGACCGCAGCGCAGGTGAGAACCATCATTCGCCACGCATCACGCCGTAGTCGTCATGGACGAACGGTGAAAAATCGTCCTTGCGCGGGCCGGCGGGCGCGTGGCGGAAACGATCGATGCCAAGCCGGCGCTCCGCCCGCAATCCGGGCACTTCAGTGAGATCGTACGGCGTGGTCTGATACACCCAGTTCAGCCAATTGCGCCACAGCAGATTCGCGTGCGATCGCCATGCGAACAACGGCTCAAGGTGCGGATCGTCATGCGGGAAGTAGTTGTGCGGGAACGGGACGTTGCTCATCCCCTTCGCCATGTCGCGCTCGTACTCCTCCTGGAGCGTCGTCTTGCCGTACTCCCAATGGCCGAGAGCGAACACTTCGGAGAAATCGCGAGTGGCGATCAGTCCAGGCCCGGACTGCGGACCCCAAGTGAGCACTTGCAAGTCGGGATTCGCCTCCACGTCGGCCTCGTTCACACCCGCCAGACGGGAGTGCGGCTGCAGTGCAATCTCGTCGAAACCATTGGTCAGGAAGCAGTACTCGTCCTGCAGGTACTGCGGGAACACCCCGAATATCTTCTCCGGCAGGTCAACCTTGCGCACGCCATACCGGTAGTTGAGCGCCCCCATCGCGCCCCAGCACAGGTACATGGTGGAGAACACATGGGTGCTCGCCCAGTCGAGAATCGACTTGAACTCGTCCCAGTAATCGACCTGGTCGAACGGCAGGTGCTCGACCGGGGCTCCGGTGACGACGAAACCGTCATAGTAGTTGTCGCGGAAGGCATCCAGCGTCTCATAGAACTTGACCAGATGATCGTGACTGACATGGGTCGGTTCGTGGGTGGATGTCTTCATGAAGTCGATTTCGACCTGCAGCGGCGATTTGGAGATCAGGCGCAGCAGCTGCGTCTCGGTTTCGACCTTCTTGGGCATCAGATTCAGGATCACCAATTTGAGCGGTCGCACACGCTGGCGCTCCGCCTCGGGCTTCTCCAGGGCGAAGATGCGTTCCGAGTCGAGGATGGCACGCGCGGGCAGGCCGCTTGGGATCTTGATAGGCATGTTCTTATTATGGCAATGGCCGGGATATTGATACGCCGTCAGGTTATCGCCATGAGTTATGACCGGTTATCAATCCCGGCATTTCACTCAGCGCAAAAATCCGACACGCCGATTTGACAATCTTGCATTCTCCCCTATCTTAGATAGAGCTGTTTGAAAACAGCCGACGCGGGGTGGAGCAGCTCGGTAGCTCGCTGGGCTCATAACCCAGAGGTCCAAGGTTCAAATCCTTGCCCCGCTACCAGTGCCTCCGGTTTCACATCAAGGAAATCGGAGGCTTTTTCTATATCATCCATGTTCCATCGGGTGCGCCCACTGAACTTCTGGGATAGAGTCGGCGCGGCAATTCCCATAGCCTGCGCCAGATCCTTCTGAGAGGTCTGTCGAATGGCGATAAGAACCTTCATGTTGTATGTAACGCGATCCTGAAGGCTCAACTCTTGCTTCTGCGCCTTTAACGCCGGCGAGACCATCACTGCAGTCATGTGAACTAGATTAGCAATGCATAGACTTACTTTCAAGTCTTGGATTAGGAATTCACAAACCATGATATTGTTACACATATTTTTTATCCATACATAAAAGATGATTTGTATATAACTAATACGGAGTCGAGAATCAAAACCCTGATCGTAGTACGCGGAAGGCCGCGATCTTGTCGACCGGCGCGATGCCTCCAGTGACGCTGACCGCCCCGAATCCCGGAAACGACGATGTGCGCCACATCGTGCTCGGGATGATCGACGGCAGGCATTGGACGGCGATTACAACCAAACGCGGCAAGCGCATCCGCATCATACCCGTGCGCCGATCGCGCAAGAACGAGAAGGCATACTATGAAAGCAAAAAAATTGATGCCAAGGCGATCATCAGCGACCAGCTTGAGGAGATGTTCGACAACGGCGACGACATCCTCAGCTATGTCGATCTCGGCAATCCCGTAGTCGAACATCATCCCCCGCTGGAGAAGCGAATCACGCTGACGATGCCCGCATGGATGGTCAGCGAACTGGACGAGGAAGCCGCCGAGCTGGCAATCAGCCGCAACGCCGTCGTCAATACATGGGTCGCCGACCGGTTGCGCACCATGCGACGTCGCGAAAAACGCCCACGCCTGACCCATATACCATTGAGGCCCATGGTTCAAATCCATGCCAAATAGAAGGCTAGGAATTACAAGATTCCTAGCCTTCCTGTTCTATTGCGCCTTTCTCAAGTGCCTCAAACCATCCCCCGGTCTCGCTAGACAACCTTCGCCAGCGGCAGCGTCAGCGGCGGGATCGGCGGCGGAAGACCAGGGCACCGATGGCGGCCGCGGCGGCTCCGGATCCGACGACGATGATGGCGACGACCCCCGCACCGGTATGAGACAGCACCGGCTTCTTGGGCTCTGGATTCGCCTTCGGCTCAGCGGGTGGATCATCAGGCGCTTCGACGGTTACGGTCTCCCCTTCGACGCCGAGCTCATGCGAAACCAGCACATCACCGTCACGCGAGCGAAGCGACGCCCTCCAATACACCAGTCCCGCCTTCGGCGAGCGCACCTGCGGACTGGCGACCGTCTGCTCGAACAGCGTATGGTCCACTTCGGCGCGGGCCTCGTCAAGCAGCACGCCGTTCATGCCGGGCACCGCCCCTTCCTCCACCGCCTCGTACGCCGTGAACGTCACATAGGCCCCTTCGGGCACATCGCCCACAATCCGCGCCGTATCGCGGAACGGCTCATCGACCCGCACAATGTCCGGCTCCACCTGCGTGGTCAGCGCCGGCTTGCGCGGCCGTGCCACATCCCATATGCGCACGCGCTCCCACGCGTCATCGTATGCGCTGGACGCCGGCATCACCCGGTCATCGCCGTCGAAGCTCCAAACGAACACGTACCATCCGTGCGATTCGGCCACGATGTGCACCGGATCGCCATGAGCGTCCGGCGCCCCGGCGCCCACTCGGATACGCCCGTTGACCGCCGGATAATCCCACACGCCAATCAACCGGTGATTGCTGTCCTCGGCCGGCGGCGTCTCCCCCTGAGGCCGGTACGCCTCGTCGCCGGCGGAATCATTCGGATCGCCCGCCCACCACACGCTCACCTGCGCCATCGCCCGGTCAGCGCCGATGCCAAGCTTGACATTGCCGTCAAAGGATCCGTGATCATCGGGGAATCCGTCGACCGTAATGGTGTCGCTCAGTTCGGAACCAACCACGCCGGTATGCTCCGTGACCGTGGATTCCACACTCACCCGAGCACGGTTCGAATTCGTCTCCGTGTATTCCAGGAACCCGCTGACCACATCCTTACCTATATATTGTCGCGCAGTATCGCTCAGCTTCTCGACTTCGAACGCCCACACCCATGTGCCGAATCCTCCACCTCGCGGCGCCTCATACGCCGCGTCGCCGCCCGGCTCGGCCGTTGCTCTCACGTCCACGCGCTGCCCGGGAGCAGTGAACGACGCCTCGCCATAAGCGGACGGCCGGAATCCCATTGTGCCCAGCCTCGCGATGAACTCCTTCGCCGTCTCGTCGGCACCAGGCATGACCGGCTCGGACAGATCGCCCACGCCGAGCCCGTCGAAATACCATCCAGACGCCCGCAACTCCAATCCGGACGCCCAGGAATCGCCGTCATCCACCCCGGATGTGACGGTATCCACGACCGGCTGCCCGGCGTCGACCACCTTGGCCGCGACGGCGGTGCCCAGTGTGGGCACGAACTCCTTGCGGACCGAGAAATTCACCGCCTTGCCGCTCACCTGCGAAGAGCCGCCGTAACGCACCAGATCCTGGCCTCCCGCGACTGCGAACACGTCCACCTGCTTGCGGTCATATGCCACACTCGCCTTCACTTCACCCTCGCCGGTCGCCTTCCACGAGTACACGATCGGCTCCGCCCCGGATATCCCGGTCACCGTCGCGCTCCCGTTCGCGAACACCGCCGGACCGTTCAGCGTCGCGGCGTATCTGATCCCGGCGATCGTCTTCCCCTGCGCATTGGTCACCGACACCGTGACGCGCCCGGTCCGCGTGCCTTCGGCGTATGTACGCGTCACCGTCGCATTCGCCGGGGCGTTGGATCCCGCCTCCTCCCACATCTGCTCTACCTTGCGCCGCAGCGTCGGATTGTCGCGCATGACGGACACGCGCCGGGATTTCCACGTGTCCGGCTTCAGGTCCAGCAGATCATGGGCCAGCACCGCGATCGCCGCATGCTCCGCGGCCGTCCCGTCGCGATAATGGTCCATCAGCCAGCCGAGCCGGCGCGCGGTGTCGTCGTCGCGCAGCTTGACGCTCTCCCCCAGCTGGTATTCGACGCGTTCGTCAGCCTCGATGCAGTAATAGTTGTTCGTCGAATCCTTCGCCATGACGCCGATGACCTGCTCGCCGCCATGCTCATAGCGCAGAAACGTGCCGGCATCCGCCCTGCTCAACGTCACCGCCGCGGCCGGCATGGCGGCAAACACCAGCGAGGCCACCAATGCGAGAGCCATGACGGCCGCGACCCCCAGCGCGGACTGACATCGCCTGAATACAACCATGTTCATGATATTCCCTTCCTGAAATCCCGCCGCGTCCACGATGGGCGGTTGATGACACCATGCCATGCCGGACGCCGTCGGCCACCGGATTTCAGGCAATGTGGTCGAAGGCTATCCCCCTTCGGCGTGTTGTGGATAACTCCCCACGGCAGTTATCCACATTTGGCGGTTCTCGGCATATAAGACAGAGGGTTATCCACAATCGCCCATTGGCCATCAGCCGTATACAATGGGCGGTATGGCAGAAGAAAAGAAAGGCGCGTCAGCGCTTAGCAGTAGTTCATCTCGATCAGCCACATCGCATTCGGACGACAAGACCGAAGCGAAATCCGCAACCCGTCGCACTTCGTCGGGCAAGCAGTCCACATCACGTACCACCTCGCCGCGCAAGCGCACGACGGCCAAGACGCCTCGCGCCTCCAGAACGACAAAAGCCGCCACTGCGGCCGCCGTCGCCAACGGTGAGGTCCCCGCACAGTCCATTCCCGTCGTAGACCCGTCGCAGTTCGGACGCATCGCCGTCATGGACGTGACGCCGAACGAGGAATCCGGCCGTTTCCCCGCCCGTGTCGAGCTGGGCGAACCGTTCAAGGTCACCGCGCAGGTCTTCATCGAAGGCCGCACCAAAGTCGGTGCCACCGCCATCGTGCGCAACCACCGCGGCAAGGAGATGCAGCGTCTGCCGATGACCTGCACCAACCCCGGCCTCGACCGCTGGGAGGTCATGCTCACCTGCGGCGAGCACAGCGACGTCAAGCCGTGGCAGCCCGAATTCGCCGCCATCAAGCGCCAGCTGGGCGAATGGAGCGTCACCATCGAAGGATGGGAGGACACCTACAAGTCCTGGCTGCATGACGCGGCCATCAAAGTCAAGGTCAACGACGACGTCGAGAACGCCCTTGAATCCGGCGCGCAATTGCTGGAACGCTGGGCGAAGACCGCCGACGCCAAGCTGAGCGCAGCGCAGCGCAAGACGCTCGTCGCCGCTGCCGCCACCATGAAGGACACATCGCTTACGCCCGAGGACCGTCTCGCCGCGGCGACCAGCGAACCGGTCGCCCAGCTGCATCTGACCAACCCGCTGCGCGACGGCGTCTCGCCCAGCCAGCCCCAGCGTTTCCTCGTGCAGCGTCCGGAATCCAGCTTCGCCGCATGGTACCAGTTCTTCCCGCGTTCCGAGGGCGCCTACGTCGACCCGGAGACCGGCAAGATCGTCCAGGGCACGCTCAAGACGTCGGTGTCCGGCCTGGAACGCGCCAAGGCCGAAGGCTTCGACATCGTGTACCTGCCGCCGATCTTCCCGATCGGCAAGACGAACCGCAAGGGACGCAACAACGCGCTGGAGGCCGGTCCCGACGATCCGGGCTCGCCGTTCGGCATCGGTTCCGAGCTGGGCGGGCATGACACCGTCGACCCGCTGCTCGGCAACATGGACGATTTCAAGGCGCTCGTCGCCAAGGCCCACGAGCTGGGTCTGGAAATCGCGCTCGACTTCGCGCTGCAGTGCTCGCCCGACCACCCGTGGGTCAAGCAGCACCCGGATTGGTTCCGCCACAAGCCGGACGGCTCCATCGCCTTCGCGGAGAACCCGCCGAAGAAGTATCAGGACATCTATCCGATCGACTTCAACGCCGACATGCCCGGCATCGAGAAGGAAGTCGAACGTGTTCTCGAACTGTGGATCAACGCCGGCGTGACGATCTTCCGCATCGACAACCCCCACACCAAGCCGGTGCGCTTCTGGCAGGACGTCATCGCGGCGGTCACCAAGAAGCACCCGGAGATCCTGTTCCTGGCCGAGGCGTTCACCCGCCCGGGCATGATGCGCGCGCTGAGCTACGTTGGATTCACGCAGTCGCACTGCTACTTCCCGTGGCGCAACACCAAGGAGGAGCTGGGCAAGTACCTGGAGACCACGAACGGCGACGACGGCTACTACCAGCACAACACGTTCTGGCCCACCACGCCGGACATCCTCACCGCCTACGTGCGCGACAACGGCATCGCCGGCCACGCTGTGCGCGCGGTGCTCGCCGCGATGGGCAGCCCGAGCTGGGGCATCTACAACGGCTTCGAGCTGATCGAGAACAAGCAGCGCCCCGGTTTCGAGGAGCAGATCGACAACGAGAAGTACGAGGTCAAGGTGCGCGACTGGTCGGCCGCCGACAAGTACGGCATCGCCGAGCTGCTGACCAACCTGAACCGCGTCCGCCGCGAGCATCCGAAGGTGTTCAGCTACCACAACCTGACGGTGCTGGAATCCTCCGACCCGAACATCCTCGCATTCGCCCGCCACACACCGGCCGAACTGACCGGCACCGACAAGCCGGAGACGCTGATCGTGGTGGTGAACCTGGACGGTCACGAGGCGCATCAGGCCATGGTGCATCTGGAGCTGCCCGACTATGGCATCGATCCGAAGTGGGGTGCGCACATACACGACGAGCTGACCGGCCGCGACTTCGCGTGGAGCTGGGACAACTTCGTCTCGTTGGCACCGTGGGCCGATGTGGCGCACATCTTCACCGTGGTGCATGAGGACTGAGAACGCATGAGGGACGCGCGGCCGGCAGGCTGACCGTTTCGGTGATGGGGCCCGTCGTTTCGGCGACGGGCCCCATCTGCGTTTTTGGGCGAAATCGTGGCGCTTCCGGCGTACGACGGGGTATTGTGGAGTGTGATTATGTCAATCGACTCTAAGGAGCAATATCATGGCAGAAACGTTCAACGTTCTCGTTGAAATCCCGCGTGGTTCCAAGAACAAGTACGAAGTCGACCAGGAGACCGGCCGCATCACCCTGGACCGTGAGCTGTTCACCGCCATGGGCTACCCGGACGACTACGGCTACATCGAAGGCACGCTCGGCGAGGACGGCGATCCGCTGGACGCGCTGGTGATGGTCAAGAACTCCGTGTTCCCGGGCTGCGTCATCGAGTGCCGCGCCGTCGGCCTGTACCACATGGAAGACGAAGAGGGCGGCGACGACAAGGTGCTGTGCGTGCCCGCCGACGTGCGCTACGACGACATCAAGGACGTCAACGACGTCAACGAGTACCACCTCAAGGAGATCAAGCACTTCTTCGAGCAGTACAAGGCCCTGGAACCCAACAAGGAAGTCCTCCCCGGCGACTACTGGACCGGTGCGGACGTTGCCGAGAAGGAAATCAAGGAGGCGCGTGAGCGTCTCGCGAACGCGTCGAAGTGATTTGCTTCAGGACAGCCCGGTGAGCTGTCCGGCGGCAACGTGCGAGGACGCGACAGCGACCGAGCCAACCATGAGCCGGCCGAAGGCCGTCCTCAATTGCAGGACCGTTGCCGAGAAGGAAATCAAGGAGGCGCGCGAGCGTCTCGCGAACGCGTCGAAGTGATTTGCTTCGCTTCCGCCTCCGCTGGCGGGGGCTGTCAGCCATCGGCTGACTGGGGGCTTAAGTGCCACGACCACCCCCAGTCGCTCCGTGACAGCCCCCGCCAGCGGGGGCATTATATTATCTTATCGACCACAGCTTTCTGGCTCGCCTACAAACAGATTCCGCTGTTTGCTTCACGGCTCGTCCCGCCAGCGGGGCGATGTTGTGTTACAGTAGTGCCTTGTAGTTTTCACGACTTGCGAACAGCATTCGCTTGGATTCAAAGCCGGCTTGCTGGCCCGGCAGTTCTCAAAGTCCGTGCCCCCTAGGCGTAGGCGGTTTATCCGTCGAGGCCCATCCCCCGGGGAAGCCGGCGGGATGAACCTTTATGTTCCAGCTATGATTGAGATACTGCTTATTTCCGTATCCGTCGCCATGGACGCTTTCGCCGTCTCGATCGGAAAGGGGTTGACCGTCACGCGCGTGCGGCCGGTCGACGTCATCAAGACCGCATTGTGGTTCGGCGGCTTCCAGGCATTGTTCCCGCTTCTGGGCTTTTTCGCGGCCAACACGTTCAGCAAATACGTCACCGCGGTTGATCATTGGATCATTTTCGCGCTGCTCGCGTTCATCGGCGGCAACATGATCCGCGAGGCGTTCGGCGAGGAAGAGGAGAACAGCCGGGAGACGGCCCAGTTCGACTGGCGCCATATGCTGCCGCTCGCGGTGGCGTGTAGCATCGATGCGTTCGCCGTCGGCGTGAGCTTCGCATTCATGCAGGTCAACATCTGGTTTTCGGTGATCGTCATCGGCGTGGTGACCGGCGCGTTCTCCGCTGCCGGCCTGTATATCGGCCGCGTGTTTGGCGCACGCTGGCAGAAGCCGGCGCAGATCGCCGGCGGTGCCGTGCTCGTGCTCATCGGTCTTAAGGTGCTGCTTGAGCACCTTGGCTTCATAGCATGGTAACGCAACGAGACTGAAAATATGCGGCTGTCAGCGTCCGTGTTCGGGACTTTCCGTGTTTGGATATTGCCGGGACGATGAGGCCATCGTCTTGCCGGTGCGGATTTCGTCGTAGCGCCCAAGGGGACATGTCTTCCCCGCGTGTGCGTCATTGCGCGCAGCCGAGGTCCTCGACCCAGGCTCCTCCATGCGAGCCGGTCGCCGGAGGGCGGTCCGTGGCGACCGTCTCGATCAGGCCGCTCATGATGGCGACCTTTCGCCGACGAACTCCACCGACCGAAAGAAAGAAGCGCGTTGGCTGAATGACGGGTACGGACTCCCCGCATCGCATACTGGCGAAGACCAATATTCCCCGCCGAAGAAAACCGTCAAATATCAGAAGATCAGCTGCATGACGAATGACGCGGCGAACACGAGCAGACCGCTGAGCATCACCGGCAGCAGCCCGATACCCAGCCACGGTGCCGGAGCGGCCGGATCCGGATCCGCCTCGCGGCTCCACGACACCGAGCATACGGCGAACAGCACCGCCACTACCACGAACGCCGCGGCCACGATGATGAATCTCGTCAGCAGCCCGTTTTCCGGCGACGCGGAGCCCATGTCGATGAGATCGGGCACAAAACACCATCCCGCGGCGCTGACGGAGACCACGGCCCCCGTCATGCAGTGCGACAGCGCGCGAATCAGGTGGCTGCGCTCCGCGCGCACCATCTGCCGGCCGAACGCGATGATCGTCGCCGCGATCAGCAGTATCGCGAAGCACGCCGCCCAACGCACCAGCTGATACATCACCAGACGTCCATCATCCGCAAGACGCCCGCCCTCGTACGCGGGGTAAAACAGCTGGCTGGCCAACGACGTCCGCGCGCACAGAATCGACAGCACGCCCGCAACCGCGCCGATCAGGCGGTCGGCAATGCCGGCACGGAACGGCCACCCAACCTGGAATAGCACGAGCAGCACCACGGCGAGCGCGATCGCAACCCCTTGCGCCACACCGCCCTGGTTCCCGAACGTGAACTCCAGCACGCCCGTCACGCCGAATAGCACCACGTATGCCACCGCCTGAACCGCAAGTACGCGGCCAATCGAGCTTCCGGTACGCTGTTCGCCGTCGCCCATCGTCATCACACTCCACAAATCGCAATCCGCGGCAGCCTCGCGACCGCCATTCCACTAACTCTAGCCTAGCGTCGGCTGTCCACATTATGCGCCTACAATATGACCACTAACCATATGGGTACTACGGTTATCCATATTCAGGAAAGGGGAAGCGGTTGACTGATTTGACGCTGATGACATTCGCGGACGACCCTGCCACCGTGCTTCCCTCACTTGCACTGCTGTCCCACCGCGTGCGCGTGCTGCCGATGGACGCCGCAAGCCTGGTGAAGATGCCGGAGAACACCGTGCTCTTCCTCGACGCCCGGGATGACCTCGCCACGGCGAAGACGCTGTGCCGGCTGATTCACGCTTCCGGCCTGGCCACGCCGATCGTGCTGATCCTCACCGAGGGCGGGTTCACCGTCGTCAACTCGCAGTGGGGCATCGCCGATGTGGTGGTGGCCTCCGCTTCACCCGCCGAGGTGGAGGGGCGCCTGCGACTGGTGTCGGAACGCGGCAATGCGCCGATCACAGGCGCCAGCACCACGGACGATTCGGAGCGCACCGAGGATGGCCAGATCCGTTCCGGCGATCTCGTGGTGGATACCAACGGCTACACGGCATCGCTGCACGGCAGGCCCATCGATCTGGCGTACAAGGAATTCGAACTGCTGAAGTATCTGGTGCAGCATCCCGGCCGTGTGTTCACGCGCGCGCAGCTCCTGCAGGAGGTGTGGGGATACGACTATTACGGCGGCACCCGTACCGTCGACGTGCACATCCGTCGCCTGCGCGCCAAGCTGGGCGGCGAATACGAACATCTGATCGGTACCGTGCGCAACGTCGGCTACCGTTTCGACCCGCCCGAGGGCGAGGGAGACAAGTCACTCGCGGCTCCGACGGCTTCCGACGACACTGACGCCAACGCCCAGTAAGACCGGCGCATCATGCCACGCGAATCCAAACGGGCACGCATCCAGCGGATGCACGAGGAGTACGCATTGCTCGTCGAGGCGTTCCCGCACCCGAAATGCGCCTTGGATTTCACTTCTCCCCTGCAATTGCTGATAGCCACCGTGCTCAGCGCCCAGACGACCGACAAGCGGGTGAACACCGTCACGCCCGAGCTGTTCTCGCGTTTCCCCGATGCCGCATCCCTGGCCGCAGCGAATCCGCAGGACGTCGAAGACATCATCCACCCGCTCGGCTTCTACCGTTCCAAGACCAAGCATCTGCTGGGATTGGCCGCAGTGCTGCGTGACCGTTTCGGTGGCGAGGTCCCCGATACGATGGACTCGCTGGTGACGTTGCCTGGCGTCGGCCGCAAGACGGCCAACGTGGTGCTGGGCAACGCGTTCGGCGTGCCCGGATTCCCCGTCGATACGCATGTGATCCGCGTGACGGGACGGCTGCGCTGGCGCGGCGACTGGAACTCGTCCAGTCCCGATCCGGTGCATATCGAGCGGGAGATCTGCTCGTATTTCGAGCCGTCGCAGTGGACCGACCTGTCGCACCGGCTGATTCTGCATGGACGCGCCACCTGTCACGCGCGCAAACCCGATTGCGAGGTGTGCCCACTTCATGACACCTGCCCGAGCTCACTGATATAGACCAAGCGGACGGACCCGGCCGGTATCCCACGCATCAGGGATCCCCCGTCGACCCGTTTACCCCGGGCATTACACTCGGAGCCATGCAGCACAGCGCACGGCATACCTCCATCAGCAGTTCGGCGAAGTCCGCCATCATCTTTGTCATCGTCGCGGGGGTGCTCGGCTGCGCCGTCTGGCTGGGCTGGTCCCTGCTGCACCGCAAATACACGCTGCCCACCTTCAGCGGCCTGCAATCAAGCGTCAAAGTGAGCGTCGGCATCACCGGCGCCCCGGAATCATTGGATATCCGGACAACCGACGACGATTCGCTCGACCGCGTCCTTCTCGGCAACGTCTATGAGACGCTGCTGAAGCGCGATGACAACAACAAGATCCAGCCGTCGCTCGCCTCCTCGTGGAAGGTGTCCGAAGACGGCACCACCTACCGCTTCAACCTGCGCAGCGGCGCGACGTTCGCCGACGGCACCACGATCACCTCGTCCGACGCCGTATGGTCCCTGCAGCAGATCATCACCAAGAAGTATGTCGGCAGCGACGAACTGTCCGCACTGTCCAACGTGGAGTCGGACGGCAACAGCACGCTGGTGCTGCGACTTCGCGAACCCGACCCGCGGCTGCTCGCCAAGCTCACCACGCGCATCGGCATCGTCTACAACCAGCGTGAGAACATCGACTACGCAAAGCAGGCCAGCGGGTCCGGACCGTTCACCGTCTCCCAATGGCAATCCGGCAAGCAGCTGACGCTGAGCCGCAACGACCACTATTGGGGTAGCAAGTCCAAGGCCAAGACCGTCACCGTCAACTTCGCGGCCAACACCACGGAGCTGGCCAAGGCTCTGAACAACGGCCAGATCGACGCGGCCGTCGCGCTGGATCAGTCCGCCGCCGACGCGGTGAAAGATGACGGCATCGTCAAGAAGCAGGGCGTCAGCAACCGCAAGGTCGTGCTCGCCTTCAGCAACAACACGCAGTCCATCCTTTCCGACAAGCGGTTCCGGCAGGCAGTGCGCTACCTCATCGACAAGAACGCGATGACCGAGGCGCTGGGCGGCGGCACGGTCATGACCGGGCCGCTGTCACCGCTCGACGACGGATATCAGAAGACGGATGAGACGTTCGGCCACGACATCGGCAAGGGCAACGACCTCATCAAATACTTCCGTTTCCGCGTCTCCAGACGACCGCTGACCTTCGTCTATCCGAAGGAATACGGCTCCCAGATCGGCGAACAGGTCAAGCAGACGATGTACGCCGAACCCGCGTATTCGGACGTGTCCGTGTCGATGGTCGACGATGCCACATGGAGCAAGACCGTGACGCAGGACCACCAATACGACTTCACGATCTACGAGACCGACGGCGAGGACGATCTGGACCTCCTGATGGACAGCAACTCGTACATCGGCTTCGTCAGCACCGACTCGCAGAGCGCGTGGAGCAAGGCGCTGAAATCCTTCAGCAGCGACGACTACGCGAAGAACTTCCAGTCGTTCATCGGCACGCTCGACGACGATTCGCCGGTGGACTGGATCTGCACACGCAAGCCGATCAGCGCGTACCGCAGCAACATCACCGGAGTGCCCGTCAACATGACCTACACGCAGCTGCCGCTCGCCGATATGACCACCACGGACTGATTCGGGTCCATGCGCCCGGACCCGCCCGCCGGCGGACGCAGCCGCGCGGCTGTTGTCACGATTGCTTTCTAGACTGTCGCTTATGACCGAAGAGCAGGATAACAGCATCATCAAGGCACACCTCACCCCGTTGCCCGACAAGGTCGGCGTCGACGGGCTCGAAGACAAGTGGCGCGGCGAATGGGACGAGGACGGAGTCTACAAGTTCCAGGGAACCCGCGACCGCAAGGCCGTCTATTCCATCGACACCCCGCCGCCCACCGTATCCGGCCATCTGCATGTCGGCCACGTGTTCAGCTACACGCACACCGACGTGATCGCGCGATTCAAGCGCATGCAAGGCTATGACGTGTTCTATCCGATGGGCTGGGACGACAACGGCCTGCCCACCGAGCGCCGCGTGCAGAACTACTACGGCGTGCGCGTGGACACGTCGCTCAAGTACGATCCTGATTTCAAGCCGCCGTTCGAGGGCACCGACGGCAAGAAGATCGACGCCAAGGATCAGGTGCCGGTCTCGCGCAAGAACTTCATCGAGCTGTGCGAGAAGCTCACCGCCCAGGACGAGAAGCAGTTCGAGGCGCTGTGGCGTTCCCTCGGCCTGTCGATCGACTGGTCGCAGACCTACCACACCATCGGCGAGCACCCGCAGCGCGTGGCGCAGAAGGCGTTCCTGCGCAACCTCGCGCGCGGTGAGGCGTATCAGCAGGACGCGCCCGGCCTGTGGGACGTGACGTTCCAGACCGCCGTGGCCCAGGCCGAGCTGGAAAGCCGCGAATACCCCGGCTTCTACCACAAGGTCGCCTTCCGTTTCGAGGACGGCACGCCGATCTACATCGAGACCACCCGTCCCGAGCTGCTCGCGGCCTGCACCTCGCTGATCGCGAACCCGAACGACGAGCGTTACAAGCAGTATTTCGGCCAGTCCGTGTACTCCCCGCTGTTCAAGGTCAAGGTGCCGATTCTCGCGCACCCGGCCGCCGAGATGGACAAGGGCGCCGGCATCGCGATGTGCTGCACCTTCGGTGACGTGACCGATGTCGAATGGTGGCGCGACCTGAAGCTGCCGACCCGCCCGATCATCCAGCGCAACGGCCGCATCGTCATGGACACCCCGGATTGGATCACCGACCCGGCCGGCCGTGAGATGTTCGCCGCGACCGCCGGCAAGACCACGTTCTCCGCCCGCAAGATCATCGTCGACGCGCTGCGCGAGGCCGGCGACCTGGACGGCGAGCCGACCCCGACCAAGCGTATGACGAACTTCTACGAGAAGGGCGACAAGCCGCTGGAGATCGTCACCTCCCGTCAGTGGTACCTGAAGAACGGCGGCACCGACGCCAAACTGAACGCCGAGCTGATCGAGCGCGGCAAGGAGCTCAACTTCCACCCCGATTTCATGCGCGTGCGCTACGAGAACTGGGTGCATGGCCTCAACGGCGACTGGCTGATCTCCCGCCAGCGCTTCTTCGGCGTGCCGTTCCCGCTGTGGTACCCGGTCAAGGCTTCCGGCGAGCCGGATTACGATCATCCGATCACTCCGAGCGAGGACCGTCTGCCGATCGACCCGACCAATGACGTGCCGGAAGGCTACGACGAATCCCAGCGCGATGTGCCCGGCGGCTTCACCGCCGAGCCGGACATCATGGACACGTGGGCGACGTCCTCGCTCACCCCGCAGATCGTGACCCGCTGGGAGGAGCCGGACGAGGCTTCCAAGGCGCTGTTCAAGGCCACGTTCCCGATGGATCTGCGTCCGCAGGGTCAGGACATCATCCGCACCTGGCTGTTCTCGACCGTGGATCGCGCCCATCTGGAGAACAAGTGCCTGCCGTGGGCGCATGCCACGCTGTCGGGCTGGATCCTGGACCCCGACCACAAGAAGATGTCGAAGTCCAAGGGCAACGTCGTCGTGCCGAACAAGCCGATCGAGCAGTTCGGCGCCGACGCGGTGCGCTACTGGGCCGCCGCGGCCCGTCTCGGCCTCGACGCCACGTATGACGAAGGCCAGATGAAGATCGGCCGCCGTCTTGCGATCAAGCTGCTCAACGCCTCGAAGTTCGCGCTGGCCATCGGTCGCGAGGACGAGAACCATCATGTGGGCGAGACGGCCGACGCCGTCTGGAACCCGGCCGATGTGACCGAGCCGCTCGACCGCGCCGTGATGGCGAAGCTGGCGCTGGTGATCCGCCAGGCCACCGACGCGCTGAACGCCTACGAGCATTCCAAGGCGCTGGAAGTCATCGAGAGCTTCTTCTGGCAGTTCTGCGACGACTACATCGAACTGGTCAAGAACCGCGCGTACGGCACTGCCGACGCGCACGGCAAGGTGCCGAGCGACGCGGCCGTGAAGTCCGCGCGCACGACGCTGGGCCTAGGCCTGGACGCCTTCGCGCGCCTGCTGGCCCCGTACCTGCCGTTCGCCACCGAAGAGGTGTGGAGCTGGATGCACACCGGCGAGGGGTCCGTGCACCGCGCCGCCTGGCCGAAGGCCGACATCTATGCCGCAGCAGCCACCGGCGCCTCCCCGGAGACGCTGGCTTGGGCCGGCAAGGCCGTCGAGCAGCTGCGCAAGATCAAGTCCGAGGCCAAGGTCTCGATGAAGACCCCGATCCTGTCGGTGACGCTGGCCGCCGTCAAGGACGGCATCGACGCCATCAAGTCCGCTCTGGACGACGTGGCGCAGGCCGGCCGCGTGATCGGCAAGTTCGATCTCGCCGAAAAGCACGCCGAGGAGGCCGCGGCCGAAGGCGAGGGCGACGATACCGTCGTCATCGATGCCAGCGAGCTCGGTGAGCCGCCGGCGAAGAAGGCCAAGAAGTAACCTGCTTCTCACTAACGGAAACGGCCCCCTCGGATCCACGAGGGGGCCGTTTTGCATCCACGGCATCGTGACGGCGGCATGCCGGGTGCGCGCCGTGCGCCGTATGCCGTGCACCCGTCACACGGCTGGCATGATGATCAGCAGACGCAGATCCTCGGTATGCCGGTTCCAGTCGGATAGCACGTCGTAACTGTGCCGCCCGTCGGCGATGCAGTGGTCGGAGTATGCGTTGGCACCGTCGCACGACAACCGTCTCAACGCGGCAGCGAGACGCGCGACCGGTTTGCCGTCGACGGCCGCGCTGCCGCTGCCGGCCAACGATTGCGCGGCCTGAACCAGCATGTCGGAGACGTCACCAATCGCCACTGTCTCGTCGATGAGCTCAGACGACGTGCTCTGCAACGGCGATCTGGGGTTCATGCCGGCGATGCCGTATACCGGCGAGAACTTCGGAACCGACGCCGACTTCGAACCGGATGCCGTGCCCGCCGCCGAAGACGAGCCACTGCCGCTGACGTTGCCATCCTTGCCGTCGCCGCTATCCTTGTTGCCGCCCTTGCCGTCGCTCTTGACGGCGCCGCCGAGCATGCCCAGGCCGCTGGCGTTGCCCATCACATCGCCGATACTCATGCCTGACTGCGAGTCGTCATCGGTCTTGCCACTGGCCAACGCCTGCGCCTTGCGCTCGGCCTCCTCACGCTCCTGCCTGCTGACGGCGGCCAGCCGCTTGCGCTCGGCCTTCGCCGCCATCGACGTCGTGTCGGAACCGGCCCAGCCGTAACGCACCCGGTCCGCAGCCGCATCGCCGCCTTGCGCATCGCCGGTGGAGGCGGTGCTGGTCAGTGCGCCGGCGAACTGTATGCTGATCTGCTGCAATGCGTTCGCCGCGCCCGTATGTTCGGATGCCGCCGCCAAGGCGTCCATCGCCGACTGCACTTTCTGATTGTCGTCCTGAAGGTCAGCGCTGGTGGAGAACTCCTCGTTGGCGGCGTCAATCGCCTGTTGCTGATACCGCGCGGCTCCCGCCGACGTGCCTCCGGTCAGCTCGCTCAGATGCTTGGTGTACACGTCGGTGTAGGCCATCGAATAGGGGATCATCGCGTTGGACAGCTGGCTCTGCCCGGCCTTGTACGCCGTCGCGCCCTCGGTGGACTCCTGGGCCATGGTCTGGCTGATCTCATCGGCGAGTCCCGACGTGCCGCGCTGACGGATGCGCTGAATCAGGTCGTCTATGGCATGTACTGCGCCGTCGTGCTCATGCGCGGCACTGACCGCGTTGACCGCATTGGCGAGGTCGGTGACCGCCTGCGCCATCGGGGTGTCGCCGGTCAGTTCGCCGGCTGTGCCGATCAGCGCCTGCATCTGCGTGGAGGAGCCGATGCTGCCGGACAGATGGGTCGTGTACGACCCCACGTAATGCGCCATATACGACGAGAACGCAGCCTTGTGCGCTGCGGTTTTCTCCTTGATCGCCTTCTCGCCGAGCTTCTGCTCGCGATCGCGCATGGCGGTCAGCTGTTCGATTAGTCTGCGGTCCGACGCGGAACCGGTGACGACCAGCGTGTTGACCAGTGCGTCAGCACGGTCGGAGACAGCCGTGACCTCGTCGACGAACGACGCCGTGTCATCGGCCTGCACGGTCACGAACGCCAGTTGGCTCATCGAGAAGTTCTTCGCGTTCATATAGCAGTCGAACACCGTGCGTTTGCCGGGCTCCCCGACGCCGCTGACAAGCATGTCGGATCCTTGCGTCGTCAGCGTCATGCCGTCTCCGACGGTGATATCGTCGGAGACGGAAGACGGTACGGTGAACGCCACCACGGGAATGCTGTTCTCCGCGTAGCCGTTGGACACGGCCGCATTGGGCTCCACGGTGATACGGATATCGACCAGTCCGCTGGCACCGGCGATCTGGGACGGCTTCACCTGCGGGCCGTTCAGGCCGTAGGCGATGCTGACCAACCACGGCAACACGCGTTGCCCGGCCTTCACCCGCTCCTGTGTGGTCTTGCCGGTTTCCACAGCCTTGTATTCCGCCGCGAGCATGGAACCGTCACCGCTGTTGCCGGCCACGTAGTCGACGATGTCGCCGCCGCGGGAGACCGTGAACTGGTTGGTGACGTACAGGCGTCCCGGAACCCCGTCCGAGTTGGCGAGAGACATGACATCCTGCGTCTTGGAATACCCGGCATCTCCTTCGGCCGGATTGGCACCGGCCGTGACCGGCCCGCCCGCCGAAGGGGCCAGAGTCAGGGCCAGCGTGGCGACAGCCGCCAGGCTTCGCGTCATCACCCCGGTCATATGCGCCATCGTCGCTCCCCCTTTCATTCATCATCACGCGGCCCGCATGCCGAATACAGGCATGCATATGCACGCCACCGACGATGCGGGCAGAGCGGCAAATCTCCGCCGATCAGGCGAACACGTCGAGCACGCCGGGATCCCCTCCCGCGTCGGCGATGCGCTGATGCCGCTTCTTGGCCTCGGCCACCACGAATTCCCGGTACATTTCCGCGATGTCGGGATCGAGCCCGGCGTCGATGGCGATGCGGTGCAGCCGTTCGATCTGGTAGTCCTCGCGCTTGTAATCCGCCGGCGCGAATCCGGCCCGCGCCTTGAGTACACCCACCTGGGACGTGTACTTGAACCGCTCCGCGAGCAAGGAGACGATGGCCGTGTCCACATTGTCGATGGACTGCCTGAGCGCCTTGATCTTGGCCACGGTGACCGCGGTCTGCGGATCATGCCGTGCGGTGTCGGCGTCGATGACGGTTTCGGATCCGCCGCCTCCCACCTCGCGGGATGACGGCTTCGCCCAATCGCTGTTCTCGGGTTCACTCATACTGCCTACCATAGCGCGTGGGCCGAACCCGGGCCGTCGGCTATTCCTCAACGATGGAACGATATGGTCAATGCCGGCCGGGATGTCTAACGCCTACGGCGAATGGCATCCGTCAGAAATACGTCTGCAGGATCACCGTGCTTTCGGTGCTGACCGGCACCGTCCGATGGATGCGGTTCAGCAGCTCCTCCAGTTTGCTGGGTGACGACACGCGAACCACCAGCATGAAGCTGGGCGCGCCGGCTATGGAGTAGCAGGACACCACGCCTTCCAGCTCATGCAGCTTGCCGGGGATATCGGCCTCCTGCGAGTAGTCCAGCGGCGTGACGGACACGAACGCGCTGATCGGCAGACCGCGCAGCTCAAAGTCGAGCACCGCGCGATACCCCTTGATGATTCCTCGCTTCTCCAGCTTCTGCACGCGGGACTGCACCGCGGACACCGACAGGCCGGACAGCCGGGACAGCTGAGCCAGCGTGGCCCGCCCGTCCTCCTCCAACGCATCGAGGATGGACTCGTCCGTGGCGTCGAGCATGGCGGAGCCCTCCGGCCTGATCTCCACCTTGCGCGATGCCGCGTCCGGTTCCTCGTCATTGCGCGTATTCGCCTGTGCCATCACGTCCTCCCGGGTCATACGGTTCGCCGCAACCTGCATGTGGAGCGGTTCCGGCGCGAACTTGTCTGATGACAGCTTATCGCGATGTCAATCCAGTATTACTCCATTGATTTCTTACTGTTATTTACGAATTATATAGTAATAATTACTGTTTTTCAATGTACTACTGTATATTTTATATTCTTGTTCATGATTGAAAGGTGACACCATGTCCATGCCCGCACTTTCGCAGCACTCGCTCAGCGTCCCCCGTTCCGGCATCCGGGACGTATTCGACCGGGTCGAGCACGTGCCTGACGCAATCTCGCTGTGCGTGGGCGAACCCAGCGCCACCGCGGCGCCGCATATCGTGGAAGCCGCATGCCGATCGATCCGCGAAGGACACACCACATACACGAACGTGCTCGGCATCGAGCCGTTCCGCGAGGCCGTGGCGGCATACTCCGAAAAGGTGAAGGGGCTGCGCTACGACGTCGACACCGAGATACAGGCGGTCGACGGCGCGACCATCGGTCTGTTCCTGGCGATGAAGGCGCTGCTTGACGCCGGCGACGAAGTGATCCTTCCGTCGCCGTACTTCACCTCGTACGATGCGGAGGCCCTGATGTGCGGCGGAGTGCCGGTGCCCGTCGCGCTCAAACCGGAACACCAGATGCGGCTGAACGCCGACGATATCGAAGCAGCAATCACGCCGCGCACGAAGGCCGTTCTTCTCAACTCCCCCGGCAACCCGTCCGGAGCCGTCACGCCGCTATCCGAGCTGGAGCGCATCGCCGACGTCTGCATCCGGCATGACATCTGGGTGATCTCCGACGAGGTGTATCACCCGTTCGTCTTCGACGGCTCCGCGTCAATCGCGCCCTCCATCGCCGCCATCGACGGCATGCACGAGCGCACGGTCGTCGTCGAAAGCCTGTCCAAGACCTTCGCCATGACCGGCTGGCGTATCGGCTACCTGCTCGGCCCCGAGCCGCTGATTGAACAGACCAGCAAGCTCGCCGAGCTGATGCACTCATCGGTCAACTCGACGGCGCAATATGCCGCCGTGGCCGCGTTGACCGGCCCGCAGGAGCATGTCACGGCCATGCGCGAGGAATACTGCGCCAAGCGGCAGATCGTACTGGACGAGCTCGACGGCTGCACCGCGCTGCGCCTGATCGAGCCGCAGGGCGCGTTCTACGCGTTCGTGGACGTGCGAGCCTGCGGCATGGATTGCGACAGGTTCAGCCGTATGCTGCTGGACGAGGAGCACGTCGCCGTGGTGCCGGGAACGGCCTTCGGCAGTGAGGGGGCCGGATTCGTGAGGCTTTCCTACGCCGGGGACGGGCGTGAGCTGCGCGAGGGCGTGCGACGGATGCGCGTGTTCGCCGAACGTCACGTCAACCCCGCGCTGGGCCGCCATACGCCCGGATACCATCATCTGCAGATCATGGCCTGAAAGCAGGCCGGATATAGACGGGAGCCCCGCTTCAATGCCGAAGTGGGGCTCCTCTCGTTCAGGCCGTCGTGCCGGAGCCCGGCAGACGGCAGCCGGATCAGTTGCCGTTGACCGGGTTGCTGTTGCTCTGCTGGATAATGGCGGCGAGGAAATCGCGGTTCGTCGCGGTCTTCTTCAGGCGCGGCACCAGCGTCTGGTAGGCCTGCTCGGGCTCCATGCCGCCGAGCAGACGGCGCAGACGATAGATAATCGGCAGTTCCTGCGGCGAGGTGATGAGCTCTTCGCGGCGGGTGCCGGAGGCGTTCACGTCGATGGCCGGGAACAGGCGCTTGTCGGCCAGCTCGCGGCTCAGACGCAGTTCCATGTTGCCGGTGCCCTTGAACTCCTCGAAGATCACCTCGTCCATCTTGGAGCCGGTCTCCACCAGCGCGGAGGAGATGATGGTCAGCGAGCCGCCGTTTTCGATGTTGCGGGCGGCGCCGAAGAACTTCTTCGGCGGGTAGAGCGCCTGGGCGTCCACGCCACCGGACAGGATGCGGCCGGAGGCCGGCGCAGCGATGTTGTAGGCGCGGGCGAGACGGGTCATCGAGTCAAGCAACACCACCACGTCCTGACCGAGCTCCACGAGTCGCTTGGCGCGCTCGATGGCGAGCTCGGCGACGGTGGTGTGGTCGGAGGCCGGGCGGTCGAAGGTCGAGGAGATGACCTCGCCGGCCACGGTGCGCTCCATGTCGGTGACTTCTTCGGGGCGTTCGTCCACCAGCACGACCATCAGGTGCACTTCGGGGTTGTTCGTGGTGATCGCGTTGGCGATGTTCTGCAGCGTGATCGTCTTGCCGGCCTTCGGCGGGGAGACGATCAGGCCGCGCTGGCCCTTGCCGATCGGGGAAACGATGTCCATGATGCGGCCGGTGAGCTTGTTCGGCGTGGTCTCCTGCTTGAGGCGCTCCTGCGGGTACAGCGGGGTGAGCTTGGCGAACTGCGGGCGGTTGGCCGCCTCTTCGACGCTCATGCCGTTGATGGTGTCGACGGACTGCAGCGGCACGAACTTCTGGCGCTGGTTGCGGCGGTCGCCCTCGCGCGGCGCGCGGATGGATCCGGTCACGGCGTCGCCCTTACGCAGGCCGTACTTCTTGACCTGACCCATCGAGATGTACACGTCATTCGGGCCGGGCAGGTAGCCGGAAGTGCGCACGAAGGCGTAGGAGTCGAGCACGTCGACGATGCCGGCGACCGGCACGAGATCGTCGCCACCGTTGTCCTGATGGTCGGAGATGCGCACTTCGCGGGTGTCGCGATCATCGTAGTCGCGGCCGCCACGGTCGCGGCCGCGCATGCGGCGCTGGCGACGGTCGTTACCGCGGTCGCCACGGTCATTGCGATCGCCGCCGCGGTCGCCGCGATCGGTGCGGTCATTGCGGTCGGAACGGTCAGCGCGGTCGCTACGGTTGCGGCGGGTGAATTCGCGCTCGTCGTCATCGCGATTATCACGGTCATCACGGGTGCCGCGGGCGGCGTCCGCATTGGCGTTCTGCACCGGAAGCGTGGCGAGAATATCGTCGAGGTCGCGGACGGTGTCGTTCTGCTGGTCGCGCTCGCGTGGTTCGATGGCACGGCGACGACGACGCATCATGCCGGAATCAGCCGCATCATCGCGATGACGCGGCTGATCGTCCGCCGGCGCGATGTCAAGTTCATCAAACAGATCGGCAGCCACCTGGCCCGCCTTTGCATCGTCGCGGGTGCGACGGCGAGGAGCCGCGGCGCGGTCGTCCTTGCTGTCGGATTCGGCGGCCTTCTGGCGGGAGATACGCGGCGTGCGGGTCGAGGCTGCATCGGGCTCGGGCAGGGACGCGACCAGTCCGGCCACTGCGTCATCCGCCGCTGACACCGGTGCACTGCCCTTGGGCTCCGCCTTGGGAGCCTGTTCCGGAGTCTGCGCGGCCTGTGCAGCGGGCTGCGTCTGCTGGGTCGGCTTGCTTGCGGCGCCCTTCACCGGTCGAACGGTAACGCCCGCCGGCGCCTCGCCGCCTGATCGTGCAGCCTGCAGGGTGGCGACCAATTCCGGCTTGCGCATCGTCGACGTACCGCGCAGACCCATTTGCTTGGCGAGCTCCTTGAGCTCGATCAGCTTCATACCTTCAAGATTCTGGCTAGTTGCCACTCGTTTGCCTTTCCTTAGCAGACCGTATTGCACCGGTCCCTGCACTAAGAATGATTGCGGTCTTGCCGCTTTGAACGCCCGACGCACTCCATGCGTTTCGGACTTTCCATACTGTATAACGGGCTGGAGACCAATGCAAAAACGGACGCCGAGTCGCAGACATAAACAAATGCCCCCGCTAGCGGGGGCGATATCTGGTGTGGGTTACTTTTGTTCGTGGTAGGACTTATCCGTGTTCACGGACCACACGTTCTGCTTCGAGGTCTTGCCGGATTTGATGTTGGCGACGGCCTCGATGGCGGTGGCCATGGAGTGGTCCATGTTGTTGTAGCGGTGCTGGCCGTTGCGGCCGACGCAGTAAAGGTTGCCGAAGGAGTCGAGGTATTCGATGAGTTCGGACATCTGGGCATAGGTGTCGAAGTAGGCGGGATACGCCTTCTTGACACGTTCGCGATGGGAGTCGAGGACATCCTGCGGGCCGTTGATGACACGCATGCGGGTCAGTTCGGAAATGGCGAACTTGGTGGCCTCGGCGTCGGTCATGTTCCAGAAATCGTCACCCTCGTTGCAGAAGTATTCGAGGCCGATCCAGACGGTATCGTCGACATCCTTGACGAGGTAGGGGCTCCAGTTGTTGAAGATCTGGAGACGACCGACCTTGTAACCGGGATCCTGCACGTAGATCCAGCAATCGGGCACGATGGGCGGGTTGCCGAGCGTGGGGATGTCGGTGGTGTTCTTGAGGCGCATGTGCTTGACGAGCAGTCCGACGGTGACGAAATCACGGTAGGGCAGGCCGTTGGCGATGTGGGTCATGTCCTGCGGGACAGGCGCCGAAGACGCTTCGGCGTCATCGTCATGAGACGCCGCATCGATGGCGTTGACGAGGTCCTTGACGGGCATGGACGAGATGAACTGGTCGGCGTGCAGTTCGGTGCGCTTGCCGTCCGAGGACTCGTAGACCACGGATTCGATACGGCCCTGTGCCTGACGAATCTCGACGACCTTGGCATCGGTGATGACGGTGGCACCGGCGTCGACGCACCGGCGTTCCACGGTCTCCCAGAGCTGGCCGGGGCCGAGCTTGGGGTACCAGAACTCCTCGATGAGCGACGTTTCGACCTCACCCTTGCGCTTCTTGGGGCTGAGCTTGCGGAAGGCGTTCTTGAGAACGCCGAGGATGCTGAGGCCCTTGACGCGCTGGGCACCCCAATCGGCGGAGATCTGCGAGGGATGACGCCCCCACAGCTTCTCGGTGTAGCCCTCGAAGAACATGGAGTAGAGCTTGCGGCCGAACCGGTTGATGTAGAAGTTCTCCAGACTGGTCTCCGGCAGCTTATGGAACATGGACTTGAGGTAGCTGAAACCCGCGACCATGGTGAGCTTGAAGCCCATCGCCTTGAAGGTGTTGACGGACAGGGAGATCGGGTAGTCGAAGAACCGGCGGTTCCAGTAGATGCGGGAGACGCGGTGGCGCTTGAGCATCACCTGGTCGGTGGTTTCGGGGTCGGGACCGCCCGGCTCCATGTCGTGCTCACGACCGAGTTTCTTGTCGTCATAGCTGGGGGCGCCCTGCAGCGGCAGCACGTCCTTCCACCAGTCCATGATCCGGTCGTCCTTGGAGAAGAAGCGGTGACCGCCGATATCCATGCGGTTGCCGTTGTGCTTGACGGTACGCGAAATGCCGCCGAACTCCTGCGTTTCTTCGAGTACGGTCACATCGTATGTGTCGGAGCCGCCGTTGTTGACGAACTCCCATGCTGCGGTCAGGCCAGCCGGGCCGCCGCCGATGATCACCACGGATTGCTTCTGCGTCACGTGAGGTCTCCTTATCGCTGAATCAGAGACAGTATATATGAACCGCTGGAAACGCACGCCGATTTTGTTGTTTTGCTTACAAAATCCTTCCGTCGCCATACACGAGAAGCCGCGTATCGCAACGAAAACGAGAGCGGGAAACGGCGACGTGCCGGTTTGGGGCGCACACGGCACCGGCAGATGACGGCGGACGGCCGACCGCAGTCGGCCTGCAATCAGCCGGTCCGACCGTCAGCGCCTCAATTCATATCGTCGGGGATGTCGATATCGGATTTCTGCAATTCCTCGACATTCACGTCCTTGAACGTGACGATGCGCACGTTCTTGACGAAACGCGACGACCGGTACACATCCCACACCCATGCGTCGGTGAGCTGCACGTCGAAATACACGTCCTGACCGGCGGAACGCACGTTGAAATCGACCTTGTTCGCCAGATAAAAACGCCGTTCGGTCTCCACCACGTAGGTGAACAGCTTGATGACGTCGCGATACTCCTTGTACAGGGTGAGTTCCGCGTCGGTTTCGTAATTGTCAAGATCCTCGGCACTCATTCGTCATCCTCCATATCACGTTTACGGCCACGTCCGAGGATACGCCACCAAGCTTCCTTCGAAGGTTTGCGTTCGCTCTGCCCATACGGCCAGGTGCTTTCCTCGCCCGGCGCGGCCAATTCATCGTCATTGTGCGCTTCCGGCACTCGGGCTGCGGCGACTTTCTCGATTCGGGGCGCCTGTTCGGCATCCGCACTCTCCTCGACCGCGGCGGGCTCCGGCGCGGGCTCGGCCTGCGCGGCGATGTTCTTCCTGATGGCGATCGAGTGCTCACGGGCGCTCATCGCCTCCTGCACACCGGGATTGTCCTCAATCACGTGCATGCCGAACGCGTCGAGAGAGCGGATGGGATCATACTCGTCCACCAGCGTGTCCATGACAATCAGATCCTGGTATTTGTTGTTCTCCGCATCCCACAGAGCGTCGCGCGAGGCGCCGGACGGCTCGAAGCCGAGCGACTGGTAGACGGAGCACGAACGCGAGTTCTGCTCGGGCACCGCCACCCAGATGCGGTGCATGCCCAGGCCGGCCGGTTCGGGCGCGAAACCGTACGTCATGACTCGTGGCATCAGGTCGCGCGAGTAGCCGCGCCCGCGGTAGTCACGGCCCAGCACCACCTGGATGCGGGCGGAGCGCGACCAGCCATCGATGTCGATCAGGAAAATCATGCCGATGACGTTGTCTGTCGACTGCGCGTCGATTTCGCCGTCCTCGTCATGGTCGGCGTCAGTCAGTACCGCCCATGCGATGGTGCGGCGGGACTCCGGATCGCCTACGCCCGACTCGTCGGGCTTCTGCCCGTTCGCCCACGCCACCGAGCGTCTCACCCACGTGTGTACGACGGCGCGTTCCGCCTGAGCGTCCTTGCCGGTGATCTTGGAGGCACCATAGTAGGCGTCCAGCTCATCCATGCGCGGCAGGTCGTCGACGCTGGCCGGGCGCAGGTGCACCATCTCCCCCTTGATCGGCGGTATGGTGATCTGCGAGGGCAGCTCACGGGATACGTCCTGATCGAGCGGTAATGCGGCATTTTCAGACATTCGTTATTCCTCAACTGACGCTGGTAGAAGTCGGTACAGAAGATATCCTACCCGACTGACCGTTTGCTGTGAAGGAGTTGCCCACGTGTCTGCCGGCCGTGGGAGCGCCTGCGGCATGACGAACGGCCCTCGACACGCGGTTCAGCACCGCGGCCAAGGGCCGTTCTTCAAACCGGAATTTCAGGGTCTCGGGATTCCGGCGAACCCGTGGGGCGTCAGCCCTTGATCTTGCCCATCACGACCTTGGTGACAGCCTTCGCGTCGGCCTGGCCGCGCGTGGCCTTCATCACGGCTCCGATGATGACACCCATCGGCTTCATGTTGCCGCTCTTGAGCTTCTCGACGACATCCGGGTTGGCCTCGAACGCCGCGTCGACGGCCGCCTCGATGGCACCGTTGTCCTCGACGATCTTGTAGCCGTGCTTCCTGACGACCTCATCCGGGGTGCCTTCGCCCTTGAGCACGCCTTCGACGGTCTGCTTGGCGAGCTTGTCGTTGAGCTTGCCGTCGGCGATGAGCTTCTCGACCTCGGCGACGTCGGCCGGGGTGATTGGCAGCTCTTCGAGCGAGACGCCCTTGGCGTTGGCCTCGCGGCTCAGCTCGCCCAGCCACCACTTGCGGGCACCGGCGGCCTTGGCGCCGGCCTTGACGGTCTCCTCGATCAGGTCGAGCGCGTCGGCGTTGAGGATGTCGCGCATCTGCAGGTCGCTCAGGCCCCATTCGGCCTTGAGACGGTTGCGGCGCTCGCGCGGCATCTCCGGCATCTGGGCCTTCATCTCCTCGATGTGCTCCTTGGTGATGTGGAGCATGA
>ERZ1032758.76-NODE-76-length-19604-cov-8.321193_pt1 | contig 19604 bp, 10 predicted proteins | sample MGYA00516958_ERZ1032758 | MGnify/ENA primary metagenome ERZ1032758 (study PRJEB33719, sample SAMN04262538) | wastewater metagenome | biome: sewage system; feature: street-access sewage; material: sewage | place: Peru: Lima | collected 2012-08-07 ...
CTAACTCCACCCAGGGCGTGTTCGAGGACCGCATCGCCGCCCTTGAAGGCGGCACCGCCGGCATCGCGGTCGCCTCGGGCGCCGCGGCCGTCGAGTACGCCGTGCGCAACATCACCCAGTCCGGTGACCACATCGTCTCCTCCAAGAACATCTACGGCGGCACCTTCAACCTGCTCAAGCACACGCTGCCGCGCGACGGCATCACCACCACTTTCGTCGATCCGGAGGTTCCGCAGAACTTTGAGGACGCCATCCAGGAGAACACCAAGCTCGTCTACTTCGAGACCTTCGGCAATCCGAACGCCGACCTGCCCGACTTCGAGGCCATCTCCGCAATCGCCCACAAGCATCATCTGCCGGTGATCGTCGACAACACTTTCGCCACCCCGTACCTGTTCCGCCCGCTGGAGCACGGTGCTGACGTCGTGGTCGAATCCGCCACCAAGTTCATCGGTGGCCACGGCACCACCCTCGGCGGCGTGATTGTGGAAGGCGGCAACTTCAACTGGGCCGAAGTGCCGGGCAAGTTCCCGACCCTGACCGAGCCGGATCCGTCCTACCATGGCCTGAACTTCTATGAGGCCCTCGGCGGCGCCGCCTTCGTGACCCGCGTGCGCGCCATCCTGCTGCGCGACACCGGCGCCACCCTGTCCCCGTTCGCGGCCTTCCTGCTGCTGCAGGGCACCGAAACCCTGTCCCTGCGCGTCGAACGCCACGTCCAGAACGCGCTGAAGGTCATCGACTACCTGAAGACCGTTCCGGAAGTCGAGTCCATCTCCCACCCGTCCATCGAAGGCCGCAAGGACAACGAGCTGTACAAGAAGTACTTCCCGAACGGCGGCGGCTCCATCTTCACCTTCGACATCAAGGGCGGCAAGGACGCGGCACGCGTGTTCATCGACAACCTGCACCTGTTCAGCCTGTTGGCCAACGTGGCCGACGCCAAGAGCCTCGTGATTCACCCGGCCTCCACCACGCACTCCCAGGAGACAGTGGAGGAGCTCGAGGATCAGGGCATCCACCAGGGCACCATCCGCCTGTCCATCGGCACCGAGAACATCGAGGACATCCTCGACGACCTCAAGGGCGGCTTCGAGGCGCTGCGCGCCTCCGGACTGGCCAAGTGATGGTCTTGGCTAGATAGCCGCAAGGATTTTCCGCGTCGCCGGTCGGGGAACCGTGACGCGGAACGAGAAGGGGAACCCGTACAAACCCGCGCTGACGTCATGCAGCGCGGGTTTGTTACATATAGCCCTTGCTGGCTGGGCTGTAGTGAAGCGGGTGGGATGTCGCCGCACAACCACCCTCCGGCGCTTCGCGCCACCTCCCGCCAGCGGGAGGGCGTATGGTCCGATCCTGCTGTTCAGCTCCGTTCCGACCACATTTTGGCTTTTTGTCTTGAACAGTGATGCAAGCAGGGGGTTTCGTGCCACGAAACGGTAAAAATCGCTGTTTTAGGCATTTCGTGGCATTCCCTGTGCCACGAAATCGTTTTTAACCGGTTACATGCCGTTTCGGGGCGTGAGGGCAAATCTAAGAATCATTGGAAAATGGACGTTTCGCCATTCTCGTTCTCAACACTGTTCTCGCTCATCGTACAATTCTTCTTGCCAGGCATCCCCTATCATCCCCGCCCCGTCATCGCCACGGGCCCGTGTGCTCCCGGCCGAGAGAGGCCGCCGAGCGCAGTGAAACCGCGCACAATGTTCGAGCGCGTAATACTCAAGGATGATGGGCACGATGGCGATTCACCCCGCCGCACGATGCCGGTCCGAGCCCGCCATCCGTATGGTGAAAGTAACGTTCAGGGAAAATCCCTGTATTGATATGGAAGAGGACGTTATGGAACAGCAGATCATGCAGCCGCAGACCAATGCCGGTGCGGCGCAGGAACAGCGGCACCCCATCGCCATCGAGGCGATCGACCTGGTCAAGGACTACGGGCATGGCGAAAACGCGGTGCATGCGCTGCGCGGCGTCAATGTGCGGTTCGAGCAAGGGAGGTTCACCGCGATCATGGGCCCGTCCGGCTCCGGCAAGTCCACGCTCATGCACACGCTCGCCGGACTCGACTCGGCCACGAGCGGTCATATCGTGTTCGACGGCGCCGACATCACCACCATGAACGACAATCAGCTGACCATGCTGCGCCGCCACAAGATCGGCTTCATCTTCCAGAGCTTCAACCTGCTGCCGATGTTCACCGCCGAGCAGAACATCCTCATGCCGTTGACTCTGGCGGGTCAGAAGCCCGACCGTCAGTGGTTCGACATGCTGACGACGACGCTGGGACTCAAGGAACGTCTCACGCACCGGCCGAATGAACTGTCTGGCGGCCAGCAGCAGCGCGTCGCCATCGCGCGTGCGCTCATCACCAAACCGTCGCTGGTGTTCGCCGACGAGCCCACCGGCAACCTCGATTCCGTCTCCAGCGCCGAAGTGCTGAGCTTCCTGAAGCGATCCGTCAAGGAACTTGGGCAGACCGTCATCATGGTCACCCATGACGCCGTCGCCGCATCCTATGCCGATCGTGCGATCGTGTTCGCCGACGGCCAGATCGTCGCCGACGAGCAGCGCCCGACCGCCGAGAGCATGAACCAACTGTTGATGAACGAGCGCGAGTGGGCCACCCAACTGGTCGGCGGGCCGTCCGCGGGCACCACCGTTCCAAGACCGCCGGTGGCGGCCCTCAAGGGGCACACCGAAAAGGCGTCTTTCGTTCCGGGTGCTCCAAGCGTTCCGGGCGCTCCGCAGCACGCCGCCGTCGCCCAGCACCGCCGCTGACCCGCCCACAGCATTAAGGACTTCTCATGTTCTCCATCACCATCAAACTCATGAAAAAAAGCGCGAGGATGCTCATCCCCGCAGGCATAGCCATCCTTATCGGCACGGCGTTCATCGCCGCCACGTTCCTGTTCTCCAACTCCATGGACGACTCGCTGCGCAGGCAGAGTACCGCCCAGCTCGGCGAAGCGAACTACATCGCCACGATGAAAACAAACAGCAACGGCGCGGTCTCCGAGAACGGCTCGGCCGACAGAACCACCGTCGCCGATTTCAACCTCGACCGGATACGCGCCACGAAAGGCGTGAAGGGCGCCCGCGTCGACACGTCCGTCAGCGTTTCGATCTCCGCAGCGGGCAAGCGCTCGAACGGATACGCCGTCGGCACGTCAACCGACCGCAAGCTGCTGCCGGTCCGCATCGTCTCCGGCGACCAGCCGGTCGACAACAACGAGGTGGCGTTGCCAAAATCCGTCGCCAAACAACTTGGAGTGGGTGTCGGCGACAAGGTGGACGTCGCTCCGATATCCAACGGCAGCGCTCTGAGCGGCACCGCGGTGCGTGACGTGCGCGTCGTTGGCCTGACCAGCGACCCGTTTGGTGTGTACTCGTTTTACGGTGGCGCTTCGGTGCTGTCGGAGAACGTCGTCGCCGCGGTATACGGCGTGGATGATTTCGACCATATGCAGGCGTACATGCTCCTGCTTGACATCGACGAAGCCGACGCCGCTGCCGCGCAGCGGACCGTCGACGAGGTCTCCGGGCTCCTGCCGAAATCTTATGGCGTGGAATCGCGCCGATCGGTCGAGGCGGAGGCCGTCAGGGACCTCAGCTCGAACAACACCAGTTTCCCCACCATATTCCTGCTGAGCTTCGGTGTGCTCGCACTGTTCGTTGCCGCCCTGGTCATCGCCAACACGTTCCAGGTGCTGGTGGCGCAACGCAGGCGCACGCTGGCGTTGCTGCGCACAATCGGCGCGAAGAAGGGCCAGCTGTACACATCCGTACTGATGGAGGCCGGATTGCTTGGCCTGATTGCGTCGGTGCTGGGCGTCGGCTTCGGCGTCGGTCTGATCGCGCTGGTCACGAACACGGGCGTAATGGAAATGATGGGGATGCAGGCCAGGCTGATTCTCTCGTGGCAAGCGTTCGTGGTTCCGATCGCATTCGGCCTGATCATGACTGTACTCGCCTCACTCGGCTCCGCACGGTCCGCCACCAGCGTGACGCCGCTTGAGGCCCTGCGCCCGATCGAGCTGACCGATACATCACGCGCCGGAAAGGTCCGCGCCACGATTGGCGTTCTGACGATCATCGCCGGATTGGCACTGGCTGGCGTCGCCGTATGGCAGCTGTCCGGCATGCTGAACGGTCTGGACACCATGGCCAGCGACAATTACAGCAGTGTGCTGCTGATGTCCATCGGCGGGGCCGCGCTGGTGTTCCTCGGGCTCGTACTCACCGCCACGTTCTGGCTGCCGGTGCTGATGCGCGGCGTCGGCGCGCTCGTCTCGATGTGCGGTCCGAGCGCCAAAGTTGCCCACGCCAACATCCAGAAGAACCCGCGTCGCGTCGCCGCCACCGGCACCGCGCTGCTGATCGGCGTGACCCTGGTCGCCACCATCGCCACCGGTGCAGCCAGCGCCAAGCAGACCATGGGGGAGGCGCTCGCGTCCCGGTACAGTGTCGACATGATCGCCACCGGCGACGGCCTGAAGACCAGCGCAGTCAAGGAAGCGGCCCAGGTCAAGGGCGTCGCGGCCACCATGTACGCGCCCACGGCGACGGTGACCGCGGAAGGCGTGAACGGGGGAACGATGTCCCTGCTGCTCGTCGGCGTCAAGAACACCTCCGAACTCGCCGGCGTCATGCACGCCGACCTGAGCGGCGTCACCGTCGGCGACGACACCGTGCTGCTGCCGAAATACCGTGCCACCTCAGGCAAGGAGATCACATTCGGCTCCGATGCGAAGCTGCGGTTCACCGCTGCGGAATCGAATGGCATTGCGGCAAGCACCGAACAAGACGGGTCCGCCAGCGCAAGCTCGACGAACGGAGGCGTTTCCTCATCAATGCGTCTCAAGCCGGTGCAATCCGATTACCGCCGCGTCTCGTCCAACTATGATGCCGTCGCCTTCATCAACACCAGCCATTTCAACAACGGCGACGTCACCGCGACCAGCCACATGCTGCTCATGCGTGTGGATACCCAGTCGGCCGGCGTCTCCCTGAGTGACGTGTTCAACAAGATTCAGGACGTATTTTCGTATGACTCCACCGTGTCCATCACCGGTCCCGTGGCGCAACGCGCACAATGGGAGACCATCATCAACTCGATGCTGATGCTTCTGGTCGCGCTGATCGCCGTCGCGGTGCTCATCGCGCTGATCGGCGTGGCGAACACGCTGAGTCTGTCGGTGATTGAACGCACCCGCGAATCCGCGACATTGCGGGCCATCGGCATGACCCGCGGGCAGCTGCGGCGCTCACTGGCCGTCGAGGCGCTGCTGCTGTCGCTCGTCGCAGGTGTGGTCGGCGTGGTGCTCGGCACGCTGTTCGGATGGCTGGGGTCGTACATGGTGTTCAGCCTGTACGGCAAGACGGTGTTCCCCTTCGAATGGGGCATGAACGGCATCGTGCTTGTGGTGGCCGCCATCGCAGCCCTGCTCGCCAGCGTGTTCCCGGCCCGTCGCGCAGTCAAGACGCCGCCTGTCGAGGCTCTGGCTGAAGCCTGAGCCTCTTGGCGGCCTTCGCGGCAAGCCGCTCACTTCACCTACAGACAGTCCACCGGACTGTCTGTTTGACGGTTCAGCCTGTCGAGGCTCTGGCTGAAGCCTAGTTCGTAGAGCCGGTGGGTGGTCAACACAGCCGCCAGTGCAATGAGGTCCCTTCTTTCACTCAAAAGAAGGGACCTCATCGCCTATATGGCGTTATACCGCACGACCCGTGACACGCGGCTCCCGACGCGCGATGTTATAACCTGAACACGCGAAAAATCGGTACGTTGCAAAATGAACTGTTCATTAATCGAAGGTGATTTTCATTATCTTTCAGCGGTCGGAACCTGACAGTTGGTCTACAACAGAATCGGTTCCATATCAACCAACACACAATGGAAGCTGAAAGAATGCACAAGACAATGCGTAAGTCCGCGGTCCTCAAGGGCGCCGTGGCAGGCATCGCATCCATCGCGATGCTGATGTCCGTGAGCGTCACCGCGAACGCCGCGGACACTCCCTCGTACGGCAGCGCGGTCAAGCCGAACATCACCTCGCTGCTCGGCGAGTATTACAACTGGTGGACCCCAAAGAAGGTCGTGAACAACACGCCGCAGGGCGATGCCTTCCGCGGCAAGGTCACCGATGCCGGCAAGAGCGTGCTCGGACAGAACGACAAGACCGTCGTGGCCATCAACAACAAGGCCGCCGCCGACACCACCAAGGTCGACGGCACCTACACGCAGGCCGAGCGCGCCGCTCTCGACGCGAGCGACGGCGACGCACTGCGCATCTACAAGGACGCGTTCGGGCCGATCATCGGCCAGTACGTGGCCGAGGGCGTCGCGCAGGGCGAGCTGCCCAAGACCTCCGACCTGGTGTTCAGCAAAAGCAGCAAAGACTCGTTCGCGGGCTTCGTCGGCACCGGCAGCGCCAAGAAGGACTTCAACTACCCGCGTCCGTACTTCAACAAGGAGAACGAAGGCGTCGACCGCACGATCGGCGGTGACACCGACCTCAACGGTCTGAGCCCGACGCTCGACATCAAGCGCATCCCGATGATCAATATCGACGGCCAGGAATACGGCGAGGATTACACCGACTATCAGGAGCCGTCGCAGTCCTTCCCGTCCGGCCACACCACCAAGACCTACAACCGCGGTCTGGGATTGGCCACGCTGCTGCCCGAGCTCGGACCGGAACTCGTGGCCCGCGCCGCCGAAGGCGGCAACAACCGCGTCGTGCTCGGCGTGCACTACCCGATGGACGTGATCGGCGGACGCATCTCCGCCAGCGCATCCGTCACCGCTCTGTGGTCTGATGCCACGTTCCGCCAGAACGTGCTGCTGCCGGCCCATGACGAACTTGAGAACTACATCGCCGCACGCTGCAAGGCCGACGGCAACGGCGACACCGTCGCCGCGTGTGCGAGCAAGACCGGCGCCAACGACAAGAACGGATACAAGAACACCTTCACCGACGCGGTGTCCACCGAACCGGTGACCGACCGCGCGTCCGCCATCGACGCCTACACCGCACGCATGACCTACGGATTCTCGCAGACCTCGGCCGCCGGTCAGGCGCCCGTCGTGCCGCAAGGCGCGGAGAACCTGCTGCTCACCGCGTTCCCCGACCTGACCGACGCTCAGCGTCGTCAGGTGCTCGAAGCCTCCGAAATTGACTCCGGCTATCCGCTGGACGCCAGCTCCAACGGATTCGAGCGCATCAACCTCGCCAAGGCTTTCAGCGCCAAGGTGACGCTGAGCGAAGACGGCAGCACCATCACCGCCATCTCCTTCGGCGCCAAGGCGCCGACCGTGGTGAAGACCGCATCCTCCAAGGACACGATCACCGGACTGCTGACCGACTTCAACGAGTACTACGTCGCAGGCAAGGGCGTGACCGATGAGGGCAAGTCGGTGCTCGTGCACGACGACCAGCTCACCGAAGACATCAACAACAAGGCGTACGGCACCGACGGCAACACCGCGCAGGACCAGCGCGCCCTGTCCGACGCCCAGATGAACTCCACCAACACGCTGTACGACGCGCTCGGTCCGGTGCTCGGCAAGTACTACAAGGACGCCGCCGACGCTGGTAAGTTGCCGAAGACCGCCCAGTTCCTGTCTGACATGAACAAGTCCGCTTCCACCGGCGTCGCCAAGGCCACATACCAGCACCCGCGCCCCTACGTGGACCGCGTGAACTTCAACGGCACGACGCTGAACATGAACGGTCTGAAGCAGACGCTGAACATCAAGAAGGTCCCCGGTTACGAGAACTTCGACTGGGGAGACGGCGAAGCGCCCGACAACGAGTATGACGGACTGTACAACTCCGGCTCGTTCCCGTCCGGCCACACCACCTTCGCGTTCACGCAGGGCGCCGGCCTGGCGTACCTGCTGCCCGAGCTCGGCCCGGAGATCATGACCCGCGTGTCCGAGGCCGGCAACAACCGCATCGTGCTCGGCGTGCACTACCCGCTCGACATCATGGGCGGCCACATCGCCGGCCAGTACGGCGTCGCCACCGCGGTGAGCGGCGAGAAGACCGCACAGGAAGGCGCGGCCGCCCGCGCCGAGCTCGTCGATTACCTGACCGCGCAGTGCAAGGCCGACAACCACGGCGATACGCTCGACGCCTGCATCACGAACACCGGCGCGAACGCCGCCAACGGCTACCGCAATGATTTCACCGACGAGGTTTCGACCAAGCCGGTTACCGACCGTGCCTCCGCACTGGCCGCGTACAAGGCCCGCATGACCTATGGCTTCCAGGCCACGGGCACGACCGGACAGGCGCCGGTGGTGCCTGACTCGGCCGTCCGCATGCTCGACAACGTCGCCGCGTTCAAGTCGTTGGATTCCGCGCAGAAGAAGGCCGTGCTCGCCGCGACCGAAGGTGACTCCGGCTATCCGCTGGACGCCTCGTCGCAGGGCTGGGCGCGAGTCAACCTCGCCGCGGCCTACAGCGCCAAGGTCACGCTGAGCGCCGACGGCAAGAACGTCGTCAAGGTCGAGCCCGGCCAGGCGCAGGCCTCGGTCGTGCGCGAGACGAGTGGCAACAACGGCAACAACGGCGGCAACGGTAACGGCGGTAGCAATGCCGGCAACATCGGTGTCAACAATGCCGCTGGCCGCAACCCCTCCGGCACGCAGCCGCTGTCGAAGACCGGCGCGGACGTGTCCGGCATCGCCTCGGCGTTCATCCTGATCGCCGCCGCCGGCGTCACGATCATGATGATCCGCCGCAAGCACGCGATCTGACAACTAGCGCCCCCGCTGGCGGACTGAGCATCGCGCCCCGCCAGCGGGGGCGTTTTTTTTATTCGCCTTATACCAGACCGTTGTCGTAGGCGAAGACGACGGCCTGGACGCGGTCGCGCGCATTGATTTTGGCAAGGATATGCGCCACGTGCGTTTTCGCGGTTGGCAGGCTGATGAACAGCTTGTCGGCGATTTCCTGATTCGACAATCCATGGGCGATCTCCACCAGCACCTCACGCTCCCGCTCGGTCAGCAGGTTCAGTTCCGGGTCAGTGTATGCCACCGGCCGGGCGCCGGGCATCGTGGACGAACCGTCCGCATAGCCGTCAGTCGCCGTCAACCCATGCTTGGTGTACCCGTCCTCCATCATCTTTTCGATGAGTCGTTTCGTCGCCGAAGGCGCGATAATCGCGTTGCCCTGATATACCGTGCGAATAGAACTCAGCAGCGTCTCCGGCTCGGTGTCCTTGAGCAGGAATCCGGATGCGCCGGCGTTGATGGCCGCCATCACGTACTCGTCCAGGTCGAACGTCGTCAGGATGATCACGCGGGTCTTGCGCGGTGCGTCTCCGGCGGCCGCTTCCAGCGCGCTGATGCGGCTGGTCGCTTCCAGTCCGTCCATGCCGGGCATGCGCACGTCCATCAGCACCACATCGGGGTGCAGCGATTCGGCCAACGACACCGCCTGGGCGCCATCGCCCGCCTGCCCGACCACCTGTATGTCCGGCTGGGATCCGATCACCATTGCGAATCCCGCTCGCACCAGTTCCTGATCGTCGGCGATGACCACCCGAATTCTTTGCAACTCACTCATGCCTTCCACTGTATCCAACATCGGCGAACAAGTCCCGCATCACGCCCCCTGATTTAACCCTGAATTCATGTCGGATGATCCCCGGCGGGCCGTGGAGCGCCGTCTCATTACGACGCGATGCCGTGCAGCTGGCTATCGTGCAGCTGCTTGTCGAGCGATGCCGCGGGCCTGAGCTGCATGCCGGGCTGCTCTTGCCGGTGAGCCTCATCGCTGAATCCGGTCTCGCGCAGCACGCCCAGCAGCTTGCGCATGTGGGCCAGCGCCGCACGGCCCTGTGATCCGATGGCCGCGAACGCCTCGGAGATGGACCCGGACGACGGTTGTTCACCGTGACGCTCGCAATCGTCAAGCATGCGCAGGCCGGCGACCGCCTGGTCGATCACGCTGGTCAGCGTCATCGTCACCTCGGACTGGATGCTCTCGCTGATGCGGTCACGTTCCATGTTCGCCGCCAGGATGCGCTGCTTGGCCTGCTCCGCGCGCAACGCCTCCTCGCGGGCTTGCAGCACCAGCGCGTTCGATCCGCTGGATCGGTCCCATCGTGCCATGGCCGTCGCGCTTATGCACAACGCCAGCGATATCACCATGAACATGATTGCCGATGCGAACGCGGCGGGCGTCGTCGCGAGGGAATATGCCGGGCGGGGATGAGTCAGCATGCTGAAGATGCTTCGATACCCGGTTTGAGCGGCGAAGATCTTGCAGCCGAACAGCACGGAATCCGATATTGCGGCGATCCCCGTCCATCGCCATGCCTTGTCACGGCCGTACAACACCGCGGAATACAGGGCCACAAGGGAAGCAAGGATATCGGCCAGGCTGACCGGCTCGAAGAACAGCAGCTGAAGCGCAGCGAGGATGGCCACCGCCAGCGCGCTGGATTCCGGGAACCTGCGTCGGAAGATCAACGGAATCAGGATGATGATCGTCAATGCGCGGTCGAAACGGTTGTCGAGCTGCAGTCCCTCGGCGTATATGACGGATGGATTGATGGAAAGTAGCATCCAGGCCACCAGTATGGTGAGCAGCAGGTCGGTTAGCAGATAATGCCGCTCGGTCCACTGCGACATGCGCTCGATCCAGTTGAGCCGCTGCTCCCCGGTAGCGGATGCCTGCTGGATCGGCTTCGAACGCAGAGCGGACAGAATCGTGCGCAGGCGTATGGTGATGGGCGCCGGCGGCGCTTGTGTCGGGACCGATGACATCTGCGACACCGGACGGGGCATCTTTACACCGGCCGGTTGGACGACACCGACTTGACTGGCGACGGCGGATTGCGGGGCGTTCGCGACATTACTGACGACCCCGGCATTCCCGGTATCCGTCGCCATTGAAACCGTTCCGGTCGTCGGGGCCGCCATCGGCATGATTGCCGCGCCCGAAGACACCGCAGCGGAAGACGCCGCGTTCGGGCTTTCGGACGCCGGCGCAGCATCCTCGGACTGCGTTGAGACAGTGCTGTACGGCACGAAGCCGGACACCACGAAGCCGCCGCCAAGCTGCGGGCCACTGGTCACGCTGCCGCCGACCGCGCCGATTCGCTCGCGCATGCCGATCAGTCCGTAACCGGGCTTGTGGCCGTCCAACGACGATGACGCGCCGCGGCCATTGTCGGCAACGGTGACGTGCAGTCCGTCAGCCCTCCAGATCTCGCTGATCTGCACGGTGACGTTCGGGCCGCCGTATTTGCGCACGTTCGTCAGCGCCTCCTGCACCATGCGGTACATTGCGGTGCTCGCCTGTGCGCCGAGCGCGGCGACCCGCGGCTGGCCGGACACGGTCTTGCGAATCGTGCACCCCATGCCGGCCGCCGCCCTCGCCTGGTCGATCAGCGCGTCCACATCCGCGTAATCGGCATGGTCCGACCCTCCGAACACGCCCAGCAGACGTTTCATGTCGTGCAGCGCGCGCTCCGATTCATGACGGATCGTCTCCATGGTCTGCCGGGCCAGCGCCGGATTGTTGGCGCCCGCGTACCGGCCCCCGTCGGATTGGATGATGATGATCGACAGCGTGTGCGCCACCACGTCATGCATGTCACGCGCGATGCGGGCGCGTTCGGCGAGCGCCGCGATATGGCGTTCCTCATCCTCTTTTGCCTGCAAGGCGTCGTTGCGCTCATGCATCATGCTGACGGTGATGCGCCGGGCCCTCTGCCAGTACGCGACGATGATCGCCGCGAACAGATACACGGCGATGAAGATGAATATGGCCACTGAGCTTGTCGTCATGGTGGTGGCGCAATCACCGCTCAGACCATAGATGTATGTCCCCGAACATGTCTCCAGGGGGCTGAGTCCATCGAAGGACACGCCCTGATTGAGGATGGGACCCGCATCGGCGGACCAGATGATGACGGGCGACGCCAAGGCCCCGATGGCGACGGCGAGTACGATGAACGCCTTCGAATTGCGCGGATCCGCATATACGATGGCCGAATACAGCATCCATGGCGCCATCAGGTCGGCATATACCATCGACGGCCCGAACGCCAGTTGGACGACCACCAGACCGGCGAACAGCAATGTAGCCATCTGCGGCTTCCACCGGCGCATCGCGACGGGAACCATCAGAACGAAGCTCCAGAAGGCCATTACCGTATGGTCGAAATAGGCGATGATGCCGGGATTGCTGTCATTGGTACCGGCCATGAGCGTGAAAAAGATGGAGATGATCACCGCATACAGGGCATCTGCGAGCAGCACATGCTTCCTGTTCCACGTGGTGATTCGTTCCATGATTCCCATACGGTTCAGCGTATCGCGTGCGGTGACCCGACCCACATCGGTCGGCCGGATGATTCATTGCGATGCGGCGTGTCGGGCGGGGTGCGTTTCGTTGGTGGGAATCCCATCGGGTTTCCGCCGCCGGTCGGCTACAGTGGAACCGAGAATGGTACGGCATCGTGGGATGCCGGGGTGCATCAATGAAAGGGAATGTATGACGCTGCTTGCCGAATATTACGTGCCGGGGCTGCATATCGAGGATCGGTCGGCCAAGGTGCCGCTTGATTGGGCCGGTCATGAGCCGGGGCGCGGCTTTGACGGGGAATCGATCAGCCTGTTCTACCGCGTGGTGACCGCCCCCGAGCACGTGCATGACGATCTGCCTCTGCTGGTGTTCCTGCAGGGTGGTCCGGGAGGGGCCGGCCCCAGGCTGCTGAACCCGTCGAGCGACGGATGGATTGCGGAGGCGGTCAAGCATTTCCGTGTGGTGCTGCCGGATCAGCGCGGCACGGGCCGCTCGTCGCGCGTCGACTCGCATGTCATGGCGAGGCTCGCCGCCGGGGGAGCGCGTGCGCAAGCGGATTACCTCAAGCGGTTCCTCGCGGATTCGATCGTGCGGGACTTCGAACATCTGCGCCGCACCGAGTTCGGCGGCTCGCCGTGGGTGACGCTTGGCCAGAGCTATGGCGGATTTCTGACGCTGACCTACCTGTCGCTGTTCCCCGAAGGAGTGGCCGCGAGCTTCACCTGCGGCGGCATCCCGCATGTCCCGGCGAACGCGACCGAGGTCTATGAGCACACGTTCCCGCGCATGGCCCGCAAGACCGCGCAGTTTTACGAGCGCTACGGCGTCGATGCCGATCGTGTCGCCGCTGTCGCGGATCAGCTGCCGACCGTGGCTGAGATCGCGGAAGCCGGCGGCATCGGTGGCGATTCCGGCTCGCTGCCCGAGGGAACCTCGCTGCTGCCGAACGGTGACCCGCTGACCGTGGAGCGCCTGCAATGCCTCGGCTCCGACTTCGGCATGAAGCCAAGCTTCGAGCGCGTGCACTGGATTTTCGACGATGCGTTCGTCGACGGCGACGGTTCGGTCTCAGCCGGGGCGGCGTTGTCCGACGAGTTCTTGGCGAAGGTCATGAACGCGACCTCCTCGCGTCCCCTGTACTGGCCGCTGCAGGAGTTCATCTACGCGAACGGTGAACTGGACGAGCCGATTCACTGGGCGGCACAGCGCGTGCGCGACACCATGCCCCGGTTCTCGACCGGCGAACGCCCGCTGGCCTTCACCGGCGAGGCGATGTTCCCGTGGATGTTCGAGCAGGAGTCCGCGCTGCGGCCGTTCAAGCCGGCGATGGACCTGCTGATGGAGGATACGAGATTCGGTGTGATCTATGACGCCGACCAGCTGGCCCGCAACGAGGTTCCGCTGCAATCGGCCGTGTATTTCGACGACATGTACGTGGATTCCGGCATGCAGCTCGACACGCTGAGCCGTGTCGGCAACTCGCATTACTGGGTCACCAACGAGTTCGAGCATGACGGGCTGCACGGCGATCTCGTGTTCCGCCATCTCTACGACGAGGCCCTCAACCGCGGTGGTCTGGAATCGCTGTTCTAGCGTGCGGGCGTACGCTTCGCGGCCGTGCGCGGCGGGGCATGACGAACTGCATCTTTCGTATGAACAACACAACAAGGAGCATCATGGCACAGAACATCACCATAGGATTCATCGGCTATGGCAACATGGCGCAGGCCATCGCGCAGGGTCTCGTCGACGCGGGCGTCGTCAACGGCGGCGACATCGTCGCCTGCGCGGCGCATTACGACAAGCTGGAAGCCAGCACTGCGAAGCTCGGGGCGCGTCCACTGCACAACGCGCGTGAGGTCGCCGCCGCGGCCGACGTGGTGATCATCGCCATCAAGCCGTATCAGATCGAATCCGTCATCAAGCCCATCGCAGACGAGTTCGCCAAGAACGGACGGTTCGTGGTGTCGATCGCCGCCGGTTGGGATCTGGCGAAGTACCAGAAGCTGTTCGGCGATCTGGCTCAGAGCATCCATATCCAGTGCACGATTCCGAACACGCCGATGGCCGTCGGCAAGGGCGTGCTCGTCACCGAGACCGACAACACGCTCACCGACATGCAGACGGAGGTCTTCGAATCGCTGTTCGGCCCGATTTCGCTGATCGAGCGCGTCGACACCGCACACATGACCATCGCCATGGTGGTGGCCGGCTGCGCACCCGCCTTCACCGACATGTACATTGAGGCGCTGGGTGACGCCGGCGTGCAGTACGGACTGCAGCGGGCCACCGCATACCGGCTCGCCGCGAAGATGGTCGAGGGCGTGGGAGCGCTGTACATGGCCACCGGGACCCATCCCGGAGCGATGAAGGATGCCGTCTGCTCGCCCGGCGGCACCACGATCCGCGGCGTCGCCAAACTGGAGAAGGACGGCTTCCGCGGAGCCGTTATCGACGCCGTCGACGCCATCATAGGCTGACCCCGCAAAAGGGTCCATCGGACGGTCGTCATCCGCGGTGTAGCTCCGGATATCGTCCGGTGCCCTATCCCGCGAAAGTTCCATATCGCACGCCGCAAATGGGACTTTCGCGGGATGGACGGAAAGCTGTTGTCGGATGGCGCAGGCCGTCTGTTGTTATTCGGCGCCGTGAACGACGCGGACGCCGTCGGCGGTGACGTATCCGTAGTTCATCGTCTCGCTGTTGTAGGCGATGACGCCGTCGCCGCTGGCCGGCATGACGATGACGCCGCCGTCGCCGCGCCGGGCCGCCACGTCATCCAGTGCGGCCTGAGCGGCCTCCTGCACTGACTGGCCGGCGAACCGCACACGATCCGCGATTTGATGCGCCGCGACAGACCTCACGAACGCCTCGCCGATACCCGTGCATGACACGGCGACGCTGTCATCGGCCGCGTACGTGCCGCATCCGGGCAGCGGCGAATCCCCGACGCGCCCCGGCATCTGGTTCGTGATGCCGCCCGTGGACGTCCCCGCCGCCACATGTCCGGCGGCATCCCTCGCCACCGCGCCGATCGTGCCGTGCTTCTCCCAGGCGTCGCCCTCGGATTGGGCGCGTGCCAGCGAACGCCGGCGTTCCTCGGTCACGAAATACGACGGATCGCGCAATTCGATGCCCCACGAGCGCAGCAGGTCCTCGCCCGGCAGCGCGAACATCGTGTGCTTGGCGCGCTCCTTGACCGCCCGGGCCACATCGATCGGATGCCGGGCCGTGGTCAGCCCGGCGGCGGAGCCGACCTCGCCGTCGCCGGTCATCAGGCAGGCGTCCATCGACACCTTTCCCTCGCTGGTCAGCGCCGCGCCCCGACCGGCGTTGAACTCCGGCGCATCCTCCATCACATGAATCGCGGCGCATACCGCATCCTCGGCGGGCGCGCCCTGTTCGAGCAGCGCGTAGCCGGCGTCCAGCGCCCGACGCAGATCGCGCTCGGCCTGCGCAGTCTTCTGCGTGCTGCCATCCTTGCTCCGGTCGCCGGCTCCCGCGTGGATCGCCAGCAGAATGCCGTTGACAGGACTGCCGGACGCCGTTGATGCGCCGGATACGGTGGTGATGATCATGTTCCCTCCCTTGCACGGTTTCGCCGTGACTGATGTTTTCCGCGTGTATTATGCCACCGTCTCCGGGACCGGTCCATTCGAGGCGATTCGGTTACGGCGCGGATTTTGCCGGCGAATCCGACGAGATGACGGCTTTATGTCTCAATATGTGAGACTGGTGGTGGCCTCCGCGCCGCCCGGGCGCGCATTCGCCGGCCGTGCGGCATACGCGCATGATAGCGGCATATAGATTTCGGCGATAGCCCTGTTCGACGCAATCGCAAGAACCGCGTGAAAACGCGCATTACGCTGAACATTGTTCGCGAAAACGGCCGGCATCCCGCCGGAACGCAGCGGGCGCACAAGATCAATGTGCACGATCAGCAATCTTAGCATCCAAACACACGGCACAAACCAAACACGATACCAGGGGGAACGAAGAGACATGAAGATCAGGAGAATCGCTGCGGCGGTATTGGCGGTCACATCGCTTGTCGGCGGTCTGACGGCGTGCGGGAACAGCAGCTCGGCAGACTCCGGCACCACCGTCAAGGTCGGCGTGGTCGGCGACAGCAACGAGGTCTGGGATCAGGTCGTCATCCCGAACCTGAAGAAGGAGGGCATCAACGTCGAACTGGTGAAGTTCTCCGACTACATCCAGCCGAACGAGGCGCTCGCCAAGGGAGACATCGACCTCAACGCCTACCAGGGCTACATCCTCATGGACGACTTCAACAAGACGCACGACAACGCGCTCGCCGCAGTCGGCGAGACGGTGCTCAACCCGATCAGCCTGTACTCCGACAAGGCCAAGAAGGTCGAAGACATTCCGGAAGGCTCCGAAGTCACCATCGCCAACGACTCCGTCAACGCGGCCCGCGGCCTGCTGCTGCTCCAGTCCGCCGGCCTGATCAAGCTCGACTACAAGGAAGGCACGAACCCCACGCCGGACGACATCGTGTCCAACCCGAAGAACCTGAAGATCACCGAGCTGGAAGCCTCGCAGACCGCCCGTTCGCTGCCCGACGTCGGAGCCAGCGTCATCAACGTGTTCATGGCCCTCGACGCGGGACTCAACCCCAAGTCGGACGCCATCTACATCGAGCCGGTCAACGAGCAGTCCAAGCCGTACTACAACATCATCGTCTCCCGCGCCAAGGATAAGGACAACGCCACCTACAAGAAGATCGTGGACGCCTACCGCAGCGACGACGTCAAGAAACTGATCGACAAGCTGTACAAGGGGGCCGTCATTCCGCTGTGGTGACATGCGGCGAATGCCGCCGCAACCGCAGCACGCAACATAACAACACACACGACAAGCGACGCGAACGGGGAACGTCGACGCATCTCGGCTGAAGGGGAGTGCTCGCCGAGAAGACATGATGCCAGCCGGACAGGAAGGCGCGGACCAACGGGACGGGCCCCCTTTCGGCGCGTGTCGGGCGGGGCCCAACTATAATACTTGCGCCCCGCGGGCCGGGATGGCGCGGACCAAGGGGACGGTCCGCGCCACGGCGGCCCTCCGGCCGGCATCATGGCAGGTCGGCCATATGGCCCGGCATGGCATCCGTGAAGGACGGCCGCACAGGTCGTCAGGCGGACCATGCAGGAGACGGCCATGCCGCGACGATTCCCGCGCAAGGACCGGCACAAGTCGGGACGGGCCCACGCGCCGCCCACATCCAACAGGAAACAAACCAAGGAACATACGAAAGCCCGCACATCATGAGCACACCATTGACCACGCAGCAGGCCGTTGACCTCTACACCACCATGCGCAAGATCCGCCGGTTCGAGGAAACCGTCAAGGCGCACATCGGCAAGGAGATCGTCGGACCCGCCCACCTGTACATCGGCGAGGAGGCCGTCGCCACCGGCGTATGCAGCAACCTCACCCACCACGATTACGTGACCAGCACCCACCGCGGCCACGGCCACACCCTCGCCAAAGGCGCCCGCGTCGACCGTTCGCTCGCCGAGCTCTACGGCCGCGCCACCGGATACTGCAAGGGCAAGGGCGGCTCCATGCATCTCGCAGACTTCAGCGTCGGCATGCTGGGCGCGAACGGCGTGGTCGGCGGCGGCTTCAACATCGCCACCGGCGCGGCGCTCGCCATCAAGCAGCGGCACGGCAGCGACGTGGCCGTGTGCTTCTTCGGCGACGGCGCATCTAGCCGAGGCACCTTCCACGAGGCCGTGAACCTCGCCGCCAGCTGGAAACTGCCGGTCATCTACGTGTGCGAGAACAACGCGTGGGCATCCACCACCCGCTTCGACGACATCAAGAACGTGGACTACCTGTCGGAACGCGCTCAGGGATACGGCATCCCCGGTGTCACCGTCGACGGCAACGACGTCGAATCCGTGCGAGACGCCTCCGCCAAGCTCATCGACCGCGCCCGCCGCGGCGACGGCCCCTCCATCCTGGAATGCAAGACCTACCGGCGCGACGGCCACTTCATCACCGACCCGCAGAAGTACCGTTCCCAGGAGGAGGTCGAGGAGTGGAAACTCTACAACGACCCGATTGACCGGTTCCGGCGCAAGATCCTGCTCGAAGGCGTCGTCACGCAGAACGACCTCGACGCCGCGGAGGAGCAGCTCGACCAGGAGTTCGCGCAGGCTCTGGAATTTGCGGTAAACAGTCCATTCCCCAAGGCCGAGGACGCCTTGGACGACGTATTCAGCGGTGAGGTGAACCTATATGAGTGAGCGAATCATCACATTCGGCGAGGCGACTCGCGAGGCCATGCTCGAAGAGATGCGAGCCGACGAACGTGTGTTCGTCTACGGCGAGGACATCGCCAAGCAGGGCGGCATCTTCGGCCAGTTCGCCGGCATGAAGGACGAATTCCCCGAGCGCGTGCTTGACACGCCGATCTCCGAGACGGCGCTCGTCGGCGCCGGCGTCGGCGCGGCCATCGCCGGCGCCAAGCCGGTCATCGACCTGCATTTCGCGGATTTCATCGGCATCGCCATGGACGAGGTGCTCAACCAGATGGCCAAGGCGCACTACATGTTCGGCGGACAGGCCACCATGTCGCTGGTGCTGCGCGCGCCCGACGGCCTGATGAAGCACGGCGCCGCCCAGCATTCCCAGTCGCTGGAGACGTGGTTCACCAACATCCCCGGCATCCGCGTGGTTGTGCCCTCGACGCCGGCCAACGGCAAGCAGCTGCTCAAGGCGGCCATCAAGGATCCTAACCCGGTCATCTACTTCGAGAACAAGGGACTGTTCCCGGTCAAGGGCGACGTGCCCGAGGACCTGCCGCCCATCGACCTGAGCCGTGCGGAGGTCGTGCGCGAAGGCGCCGACGTGACGCTGGTCTCCTACGGTCTGATGCTCACCAAGGCGCTCGCTGCCGCGGATGTTGCACGGCGCGAATACGGCGTGAGCGTGGAGGTCATCGACCTGCGATCCATCACGCCGCTCGACATGCCGACCATCTATGCGTCGGTGAAGAAGACCGGTCATCTGGTCATCGCGCACGAGGCCATCAAGATCGGCGGCGTGGGCGGCGAGATCGCGGCGCGCGTGGCCGAGAACCATTTCGATTATCTGCGCGGGCCGGTGCTGCGCGTCGGCGCGCGGTTCACGCCGCTGCCGTTCAGCCCGGTGATGGAGGACTTCGTGCTGTCCGGCGAGAAGGAGATCCTCGACGCCGTGCTCGCGGCGGCCGGCAAGTCCGCCGTCGATGGGGCGGATGGTGCT
>ERZ1032758.78-NODE-78-length-19240-cov-10.057545_pt1 | contig 19240 bp, 19 predicted proteins | sample MGYA00516958_ERZ1032758 | MGnify/ENA primary metagenome ERZ1032758 (study PRJEB33719, sample SAMN04262538) | wastewater metagenome | biome: sewage system; feature: street-access sewage; material: sewage | place: Peru: Lima | collected 2012-08-07 ...
AGCCACACACAAATCGACATCACGGGACTCGCACGGACCGTAGACGATGCAGCCCATAACAGCCACGCGAATCGGCGCGGTCACATCCTTTAAACCTTCGGTCACCGCATTGGCCAACTGAATCACATCAACCTGGGAACGACCGCAGCTCGGGCAGGAGATAATGTCGAACTTGCGCGGACGCAATCCCATGTATTCCAGCAGCTTGCACCCGACTTTCACTTCTTCGACGGGCGGTGCCGACAGCGAAACGCGAATCGTGTCTCCAATACCTTCAGCCAGCAGCGCACCAAATGCAAGACAGCTTTTGATCGTACCCTGCCATGCGGGGCCCGCCTCGGTAACGCCGAGATGCAACGGCCAATCACCCTTGGAAGCGAGCAGACGATACGTTTCCACCATGGTGATCACATCATGATGCTTGACGGAAATCTTGAAATCATGGAAGCCGACGTCTTCGAACATGCGCGCTTCCTTCATGGCGGACGCAACCAGTGCCTCCGGCGTCGGACCGCCATATTTCGCATACAGTTCCTTATCGAGCGAGCCCGCGTTCACGCCGATGCGCAACGAAATGCCCGCGTCCGTGGCGGCTTTGCAAATGGAAGGGCCAACCTCGTCGAATTTGCGGATGTTGCCGGGGTTCACACGCACCGCAGCGCAGCCCGCGTCAATGGCCTGGAACACGTATTTGCTTTGGAAATGAATATCGGCGATGACCGGAATCGGTGATTTCCTTACGATTTCCGGCAATGCGTCGGCATCATCCTGGCTTGGTACGGCCACACGCACGATATCGCAGCCGGCTGCGGTCAGTTCGGCGATCTGCTGCAATGTTGCGGGCACATTGGCGGTCAGCGTGTTGGTCATGGATTGCACCGAAATTGGGGCTCCCCCACCGACTGGAACGGGACCGACCATAATACGGTGCGATTTGCGGCGCGGATGCAGCGGGCTTTCGCTAATGGCTGCCTCACCGGTTTTACGGAACGGCTTTTCGATTTCTGGCATACGTCAAATCCTTGCAATAACAAGGCTCCCGACTTAGGGAGCCTTGCGTCACTTACGTTTCGTCTGTTTGTTTCGTTTTCCGTTACTTGTTTATCAGGTCGTCGGCTCGACGACGGGCTTCCAGCTCGAGTTGGCTCATTTCCTCCACGGAAGCGAATAGCGGATTGCCGCGCAGTTCCGCATCCATTTCGTCCAACACTTCCTTGACGGTATCGACGATGCCGAGATATGGCAAGCGATGTTCGAGGAAGGCGTGAACGGCCTGTTCGTTGGCAGCATTCAGCACGGCCGTATGCTTTTCGGAAGCTTCCAAGCAATGTCGAGCCAAGCTCACTGCGGGGAATGCCTCATCGTCAAGCGGTTCGAACGTCCACATGGCGGCTTTCGTCCAATCACAGGCCGCTGCGATGTTGCCAAGTCGTTCGGGAGCCGATAGGCCAAGCGCGATCGGCAGACGCATATCAGGCGGTGAAGCCTGTGCGATGGTGGCGCCATCGCGGAATTCCACCATGGAATGCACGATGGATTGCGGGTGCACGGTCACGTCGATACGGCTCGGAGGCACGTCGAACAGACGGCTCGCTTCGATGACTTCAAGCCCCTTGTTCATCAACGTGGACGAGTTGATGGTCACCACCGGACCCATATTCCAAGTAGGGTGGTTCAACGCCTGTTCAGGCGTGATGTCGGTCATCTGCTCGCGTTTCCAACCGCGGAACGGACCTCCGGAAGCGGTAACCACGAGTTTCGACACTTCACCGTGCGTGCCCGAACGCAACGATTGCCAGATGGCGGAGTGTTCGGAATCAACCGGATTGATCTGCTGCGCACGAACCTGTGCGTCGAACAGCAGATGACCGCCGGCCACAACGGATTCCTTGTTGGCGAGCGCCAGCTGCGATCCTGCCTGCAGTGCCGCAATCGAAGGTTCAAGGCCGATGGATCCGGTAATGCCGTTCAACACCACGTCGGCACCGGATCCGGCCATGGCGATTACCGCTTCCGGCCCGGCCATGATTTCCACATGGCTTGCGCCGGCTTGGTTTAGCGCATCTTGGAGCGCATGGACCGCGTTTGTGTTGAAGATGGCGACTTTCGAAACGTGAAATTGGACCGCCTGTTGGGCCAGAAGTTCCACGTGGGAGCCGCCTGCCGCAAGTCCGACCACGTTGAAACGGTCGAGATGGCGGGAGATGACGTCAAGTCCTTGGGTGCCGATGGATCCGGTGGATCCCAGAATGACTACGGTTGAGGTTTGCATGGGTTATGCGTGTGCTCCGTATTTGTTTTGGATTATTCGTGTGAACGCGAAAACAGGCTGACGGTCACGTCAGCCTGTTCAGTGCGATTGCCTATTCAAAAGAGGGGAACGACAGGTCGGGAATATCGACATCCAGATTGCTGTTGGATGCTTCGAACATCGGATTGGTTGCCGGCTTGGTTTCGTTCCTCTTCTCTTCCTCTGCCGGTTTCGCCGGTTCAACGGGAGTTGCCGTTGCCGAGTGATCTGCGGAGGTTGCTGGTTCCAGCGTGAAGGAGGGTGGGACGGTCGGCAAGGTTCCGCGATTAATCGAATCGGTATTGATCTGCGGAAGGTTCGGCGTCGACAGGCTTGGCATGCGCGGGGTGAACGTGTCTTCGACCGGATCGGGAGCGTCGATGTTCTGGGCCATCTGCGCCAAGGCAGCCAACGAAGAATCGGGAGCGATGTTGATGCCGTGAGATTCTTCCGACTGATGTGCGACCGAAGTGTCTGGAATCACAGGAGCCGCAGGCGCGGCCGGAGCGTCATAGCTCGGCGCGCCATCATCAGAAAGCGGATTGAACGCTTCGGTTTCCGTTCCTGCGGAAGATGGCTCCTCGTCAACCGCATTGGACGCTTTGAACAGGTGTGCCAACGACTGTTCCGGAGCCGCTGGAGCAACCGGAGCGGCCTGAGGTTCCGGCGTTACAGGAGCTGCCGGAGTTACCGGAGCCGACGGGGTGCTGATGGTTGGCTGGAACACAGGCGGAACCACGGGAGCATACGTCGGCGCAGCGGTCTGAGTGGCCGGAATGCTCACCGGGGACGTTGCAGGCGTGGTGAAAATCTCACGTTCCGCCTTATTCAAAGCGTCGAAGGAGTCAGTGCTGTTTTGAACCTGAGCGGGCTGCGCAATAGGTTCTGCGGAAACGGCTGGAACGGCGAATAACGGCGAGACCACCTGCGTCTCTTGGGATGCCAGACTGGTTGCGGGCGGATTGGCTGCGGCCATCGCGCTTTCGGAGGGCTCGCCCACGAAGTCGGCCACACGAGCATAGGATTCGAGTCTGGTCAGCAGCTGCACGCATTCGTTCAGGTAATAATCCACCTGACGCTCGTCATAGCCACGCTTGCCCTTGCGCTGGGTGAAGATCACATTCGCCACGGTCTGGGAGTTCAGATCGACAAGTTTCTTGGCATCGTCTTCCGACACTTCCTCAACGCCGAGCTCGCCAGCGGCCTTCGTCAGGCACTGATCGACGATGCGATCCACTTGCTTGCGGTCATAGCTCGGCTCCTTGCCTTCTCCTGGCTTGAAACGTTCGCCGTGCTCACGTTTGGAATGGGCGTCAAGCTGGCGGAACAGACTTTCGGTCTGCGCTTTCCACGCCACACGACCGTGCTGCGAAATCTCCCATGTGGTCTGCTTGTCCACCACGGCGCGCTCCAAACGAGCAAGGGCCGCGTCCACTTGGGCGATCACATAGCCGCCTTTGACCAAATCGAAAGAAACATTCTGAATATCATGCTGGGTGAGTTGCGCTCCCTCACCTTCGTACAGCATGTGCGCACGCTCAAGAAAAGCGTCCACCTGTTCGGAATCATACCCCCACTTGCGCTTTGAAGTACGAGCGATCCCCGATGCGTTCCTCTCGGATTCAGGTTCCTGCGCCATTGGCTATCGACCTCCTACTGCACTACTCAACGTCCTTACTCTACGTGATTGATTCGACGCTTTTGGCTTTCTTGTGGAAAATTCAGCGAATCGACACTCAAATCACACCATTTTTCACGCATTTGCTATGGAAGGAACCCCTATTGGGCAGCGCGACACACGTTGAAGCTGTCGCAGGCAACGAATACTGTACAGTAGAGCTTTGCGGGCGATTAGCTCAGTTGGTTAGAGCGCCACCTTTACACGGTGGATGTCGGGGGTTCGAGTCCCTCATCGCCCACTTCCCGGAATCCTTGAGATTCCAACGATTCAAACATTCCGAACATGTGCGGCATCCACCTGTGCCCACATCCTGCGAAGCGACCTGCACCGCCGCATCGATGGTGCGCGCCACATCATCCAGATCCGAGTCGAACAGATCCGCATAGACGTCCAAAGTCGTGGCCGCGCTCTTATGGCCAAGCATGCGCTGCAAAGCCTTGATGTTCGCGCCGGCATGCACCGCAATCGAGGCCGCGGTGTGCCGCAGGTCATGCGGCGGAAGAGGCTCCACGCCCGCCCTCCTGCACGCGCTGATAAACCATGTGCGGTTCGACGCCCCAGCAGCAGACTGGTTGCGCGGAGGACGGCCAAGATGGTCACGGAACACCCAATCGGACGGCCCCTTGCCGGCCAAGACGGGAAGCAGCGCCTCACCGACTATGGATGGCATGGGCACGTCGCGCATCTCATGCGACTTCGGCGAGGTCTCCGACCACTCGCTGCCGATTCTCGTAACATTCCGCCTGACGTGGATTCGGCGGCGTCCATAGTCCACGTCCTCCACCCTCAAGCCGCACATCTCGCCCCAACGCAGGCCGCACAGGCCAAGCACCAGCACGAGCGCCTTGCGGTCGGTCGGCTGGATACGCGCCCTGCCGGCCTCATCCGCGACGGCCAACAGTTGCTCGACGGTGAGATACCGGTGCAGACGCCTGCCCTCACGCCTGGGCAGCGCGAGTTCGTCGGTCGGAGCCTTGGCGATGAGCCTGTCCTTGACTGCGAAATCGCAGATGCCCTTGAGCACGCCGACGATCTTGAGCACCGTGCTCGGAGCCAATGTCTCGGCCTTGCCGCTGACAAAGGCCTGCAATTCCCTGTGTGTGATGGAGCCTATCTGTCGTGCCGCGTATTCCGGCTCCACATGAGTCTTCCAAGTGGCCTCGTCGGTGCGGATGGTGTTTGGCTTGAGGATCGGACGGCGTGAATCCATCCACTCGGCGTAGACGTCGGACACCAGGGTGCGTCCGGCTGATTGGTCTACGAAGCTGCCGTCCCTTTTGGCGGCGTTGACGTGCTGGTCTCCCCACGCCTCGGCGTCCATTTTGCGGCGGAATCCTCTTTTGCCGGTAGCGCTGCCGTCCGGTTTGCGGTATCTGACTTCGTAGCGTTTGCCGCTTTTCGTCTGGTATTGGCGGATTGTGTAGGCCATGCTCGCCCCTTCGTTTGCGTGGCATCAAGTCTATCAATCCGTTGATTTTTTTCTCTGTTTTTTGTGTTTCGGCTTGCAATACTTTACATACTTTGTTATAATAGTTATGTCAACGGAAAGGAGGTGAGCATGAAATGGACGGACATCGTGACCGCCATCAGCTCGGTGGTGAGCAACATCATCGCACTGGCGGCGCTCGTCATCTCGATACAGCGCAGACCACGCCATAAGAGATGACGAAAGGGTTCCGAGCACTCCAATTGCCCGGAACCCCGGTTCCATCCTATTTCATGGCCATCATGAAAACAAGCACCATATTCGCCGTCTGCGGCATCACATGCGGCCTGCTGTCGGCCATGCTCGGCTTCGCTGGAAAACCATGGCAGGCCGGACTGTTCGGACTCGCGGCCGGCATCTGGAGCCTTGCCACGCTCGCCATGGACAGACGGGGCGGCAAGGATGACTGAACGCTATCTGAGCATGACCGAGGTGGCCGAACGCCTCGGAATCACCAAAGGCGCACTGGCACGCTACAGGCTGCCCGAGCCGGACGTGGTCGTCGGCAAGGCCAGAGGCTGGCGCGAGGACACCATCGACCAATGGAAAGCACAACGCCCCGGCCGCGGAGTCGGCGGTGGCAGGCCACGCAAGCATCCGGCGGAGTGACGTCCGCCCCGGCGCTCATCCGCGAGCGCCGGGGCGGTTTTGTTGTTGGAGGTTGGATGTTGTCAGTCTTGGATCGATGGGTGGCACTGTGCCGTATTCAGGTTTTTGATCGAGACTACAAGGTGGATCTGGGTTCCTGGCTTTTTTTCCTTGGCCGCGTTCCCCTTGCGTAGGGATTGCGGATAGTAGGGGCCGTCCTCTCCGCTTCTTCCGAGGCCGATGCACCAGACTGTGTTTCCCATGTAGAGGCGTATCCGGCTGTTGCCTGATTCGACCACCATGGATGCGTCGTCCAGTGCGAATGCGCTGGCTATCACGTCGGTCTTCCTCGCGAGCCATCGCGCGTCTCCGGTGGGCGCGACCCTTTTCACCGAGATCCCATGGCCGGACAGGAGGTCGGTGTACAGGCGTCGGGCGGGAAGTCTGCGGGTGCGGTTGTCGTCGGCGTAGTATTCCAGGCCGCATAGGTGGGCGAAGTTCGAGGCCTTCCATTGGATGTCCAGCGTCATCCCGTCGTCGCACGCGATTCTCGTGATCGTTCCGACGAGATTGGCGTATAGTCGGGCTGCCTTTCGGGCCTCGCCAAGCATCCGCCGCTTCGCCTCGGTCACGTTCACGCCCGGAATCCTCCCAGAAAATTAAAAGAGGGGCACCGACCAAGCGCCCCTCCGAAGCCGTGTGGCTGATCTTTTTACAGTCTTCTGCATGACTAGCGTCCCGTTTGCGCGGGAAGGGTCACGGCTCCGGTTGGTCTCAACCGTCTGGCCCAGCCGTTGGGCGAGACATCCAGCTCTCGCTGATGGCGCATCGACTCGCCATCGGATGCCTGCGGCAGCCAGCCACACGCTTCGAACCCGAAACCCTGCCCACCAGCAAAGCAGGTCCGGATCTCAAGTTCGATTGCAACGATACCCCATGACGGCGGACATTCGTCTCGCCGTGAGCGTGATCCAGACGGTATTCGCACAAAACCACCGGGCCGCCGCGACGGCGGCGGACGACCACGCAAACACGCCGAATAACAAGAAAAGCCCCTCCCCAGCCATAGCTGAGAGAGGGGCAATGTTGCATAAGGGTGCAAAATATTCCAACAGGAATTACTTCATGCGATTTTTCGCACCCGAGTTTGAGTTTCCGGCGCGAGTTTAAATTTCACGCCAGAAAATTAATCAATGTCAGGCGTTGCGCATCGGGTTGTAGGCGACACCAAGACCGCTGGCGATGAAGCCGGCCACGGTCGAGATGTAGCCGCCGACAGCCGCATCACCGAACATCATGAAGCCAAGGCCAACGCACGAAGCGATCAGACCTAAGACATAGACCACGGTGCGCACACTCTTCGAGAATACGGGCGTGTACGCGCTGTCGGTGCCGTCCTCGCGCTCGTTGGTGAGATTGGTGATGGTTGTCTCCAGAGTGTTCTCTTTTGCATGCTCAGCCATTAATGCCACCTTTCCTTTTTACTTCCTGGTCAGATACCAGGTGCTCTTGTCTGCTGGTGCCAGCGCGATGTAGCGCACTGCTCCGCTATACGCCGTGTAACGGCCCCAGATGTAGCCGTCCGCTACCGTGCCCCAATGATCGAGGTTCACGGTCTGGCCACGCCCGTAGGAGGCCACGACCGTAGCGCCGGTAGACGGTGCGGAACGCACGTTAAGCGAGTCGCAGGCCACCACGCATGCGCCGGCCACGACATTCACTCCGCCTGCGTCTGTGGTGGTGGGAGAGGATTCCGCCGCCGGATGGGAGCCGGTCATGGAATCGTAATACGCCTGCGCCTTGGCCATATAGTCGGCGCACTGGTCCCCTGCAATGGATGCGGGGCAGGCGGTCGCGGAGAAATGGCTGTGCGGGAACACGTTGACGCCCCACTGCGGGCGTCCGAGGCCGTAACGCTTGCAAAGCGCGGCCACGCCATCCTGATATAGCGCGCAGGCATAATCAACTCAGCCGCGAACGAATCGGCCCACCTCTCAACCGGGTCGGTACCACGAGTGGACAATTCGAGTCCCTCATCGCCCACCTTTTGTTTCCGCAAAAATAAGCCGTTCCGACTCTTCTGATATTCCCAACTATCTCGTGCGCGTGTCAGCAAAGTCATGACTTTTGTCAATATAGACAATTTCATGGAAACATCTTCTTCGACTGCTTCCGCAAGCAAAAAGGCTTGGAATCATGTGATTCCAAGCCTTTATATGAGCGCCCGACCTTGGCCATGCGTGTCGAGGCGGGTAAAACGAATACGATCAGCGGCCTTTGCCGAATGCGCGCAGACGGATGCCGTTCCAGTCACCGCTGACGGTCAGCGGCGTGGCTGCATTCATGCCGGCGGTCTTCGCGGCGGACTGCACGGTGCTTGAACTTGCCGCGCCCGGACGCCCCGGCTTCGGGGTGAGCACCCACAATGGACCATCGTCGCCGAGGACCGCATACGCATCGACGATGGTGTCAGACAGTTCGTCTTCGTCATCGCCGTCGCGCCACCAGATAATCACGCCATCAACGGCGGAATCATAGTCCTCGTCGACCAGCTCTTCACCGGTCAGCTCCTCGATCTTGGCGCGGATCGAGTCGTCCACATCATCGTCCCACAGCCATTCCTGTACCAGGTCGCCGGCGTGGAAACCGAATTCTTCAGCGTTATCAGATGCCGTTTGATTCACGTTCGCCAATATACCAACACTGCTCGAACATATACGTTACGAACCGTGGAATTGCTCACTTTGCGAGATTGTTTTTTTCTTATATCTCGGAATGCGTCACTCTCCCGCGGAGCATTGCGGCAGGGATGCACCCTTGCCGTCTCGGACGGCAACCAGCGCATCGTACGCCTCCTGCAAAGTGGACACCTTCACCACGTTCAAACCTTCCGGAATATGATCCACAACGCTGGAACAATTGGATTCCGGGGCAAGGAACCAAGTTGCTCCGTCGCGTTTCGCTCCGAGCATCTTCAAACGGATGCCTCCGATTTCACCGACTTCACCTTTGTCATTCATCGTGCCCGTTCCCGCGATGATCTTACCCCCAGAAAGTTTTTCACCGGTCACCTTGTCGATCAGACCAAGCGTGTACATCATGCCCGCCGACGGCCCGCCGATGTCGTCCACATGCATGGACACCTTCATGCCGGACACGTCATAACCATGCTCTTCCAGGAACTTTTTCGCCGCTGCGGTGGCGGAATCCTGCGATGACGTCATCTCCTTGTCGCTGGACTGCTTGTATTCCTCTGCGGTCTGTCCAACAGGAACCACCGCTTCCTGAGGCATCACCGTGGATTTCGAATCGGCCCACGCCACCAATGCCTGCGCGTTCGACACCGGGTACCCTGGCACGCCTGAAGCATTGACCGTGACCAACAGCAGTTGGCCTGAATCCTTATACGTTTTCGCACCGGAAACGGCGATGACCTGCTTGCCGGAAACCTCCCCGAGCACATTCTGTGTCGGGCCGGGCACCTGCACCACATACGCGCTGGGCATAATCAACACCAATACGCACAGTACCGCCACCAACGGTCCTGCAAGATAACGCCATGAACGCGCGGACAGCCAACCTTCCGCGCCTATCAGCCATCGTTTGACACGTCCCGGAGCGCCGCTACGTGTGTTTTTGCCGTGAATTCGTCGTGTTTCCTTCATCTTGGGCATACCTCCCATAACATAGTATGGAACCAACCAAACTTGAAAAAACGCTTAGGAAAAGGCAGGGCCGGCATGGACGAGAACGCGATCCGCCAATGGTTTATCGATTGTTTCGGACCAATTCAAGGCGAGATGGCATGGAACCAGTTTTCCAACATGCCGGAAGAGTTGCGCGACCAGTTGATGAGTCAGGATGTGAGCAAGCTTCCCAAGCCGGCCGAGGTCAGGTCGATGATGCAGGCGTTCACTGCGGGCGGGCTCAACACTTTCGGAGACATCCAGCACATCACCGAGGAAGGTCCAATCAACGTCAAACTGGCGAAATCATTGGCATTGCAGCAGGCCAATGGCGAAGGATCGGAAACCAGTGTGAGCGCGGAGTACGGCGAGATGGCCCGGCGAACCATCAGCGAGGCGAATCTGTGGCTTGACACCGCTTGCGAATTCAACCCCGCGCAAGGCGAAACGCAGGTGCTTACCCGCGCAGGCTGGGTGGAAGGATGCATCGATTCCTGGGCGCAGTTTGCATCCCCGATTGCCGAGTCGATGAGCGACGCTCTGGCTTCGATTTTGTCACAGCGTTTCGGCGATTCCGAATTCCATACGGAAATTTCCGGCATTTTCGCCGGTCCGGTGCAGATTCCGATTCCCGATGATATGAAAGATCCGGCAAAACTCATGCGTTTCGTCGGCAATACGTCGTTCGCCATGCAGCTGGGACGTGCCGCCGGCGATTTGTCGCATGAGGTGCGCGGCAGTTTCGACCAAAGCATTTCGTTGCTGAAGAATCCGGCTGGAGGCCTGATCGTGCAGAATGTCGTCGAATATGCGAAATCCTTGGAAATCGACGTGAACGAAGTAATGAGCTATCTTGCACTGCAAGAGCTCGCCCATTCGCGCCTGTACGCTTCCGTGCCATGGCTGATGCCACGCTTCGAGGCGCTGTTGGGCAAGTATGCCCGTGGCACCAGCATCGATTTGGACGCCATGGAGGAGCAGATCCGCGATGCGCAGTCCGTCGACCCGGATTCCATGGCCGACGCGGTGAACATCACCAAGGTGGCGTTCCCTGACACGCCTGAACAACAGCAGGCCATGAAATCGCTGGAGAATCTGCTCGCCTTGGTAGAGGGTTGGGTAGACACCGTAGTGTGGCGCGCCGGCATGGCTCATATTCCGCATATCGAACAGCTTCGTGAGATGCTCCGCCGCGAGCGCGCCATCGGAGGTCCTGCGGAACGCACCTTCGAAAGCCTGATCGGCTTGCAATTACGCCCGAAGCGCATGCGTGAAGCGGCCGCATTGTGGGATAACATCTGCGCTACGGAAGGCGCGCAGGCACGAGACGCGAAATGGTCACATCCCGATCTACTGCCGCAACTGCCGAATGATGACGATGACAACACCTCACAGTCGCAGAACAACGGATCGCCGGAAAACACGGAAAATACGACGTTCGCCGCTTCCAATGCCACCGATATGGCGTCGCAGCCCCTTGGCGACGCCGATGGCATGACCATCGATTGGGATGCCGAACTCAGCAAGCTGCTTGACGAGGAAGAGCACAAGGGCGGCGAATCCGATACCAATGGCAGCGACTCTGACGATTCCGCAGAATCCGGCAGCAACAACGATACCGACGCCGAGTAATCGCGCTATTCCGTTCGCAGTATCAGCGGAAGAAGCGCGACACCCGTCGTGCCCTTTCACCCTTATTGCCTTCACGGGTACGCGCATATGAGACGTCAAGCGTGTCTTCGGCGCGCGTCACGGCCACATACATGAGCCGGCGTTCCTCCTCAAGCACGTCGTCATCCTGCGGCAACCCATACGGTATGAGTCCTTCCGAGCAGCCGATAAGGAACACGTGCTTGAATTCCAAACCTTTGGACGCGTGGATAGTGGAAATGGTCACGCCGCTCAGATCCGCGCCGACGCCCAATGCCTCCAACATGGCCAGTCTGGTCTGCGTGTCGTCGGAAAGTGCGGAATTCTGCCATCCGCTATCCCTGCGCACGCGATATCTCAAATGCTGTTCGGCCAATGCCTTGCACAGGATTTTCTGCTGCGCGTTGACTCTGGTGAGAATCGCGCAATCGGCCGGCGACTCCCCCGCATCCACCAGTTTGCGGATGCGCGCCGCCACACCTTGCGCTTCCTCCCAATCGCTGCCATATATGGTTTCCACGACCCTCCGTCCTTTGCTCCTTTCAGAGCTGAGCTTCAGATAATCGGCCCGCTGCGGCGATGCCGCAAGCACACGATTGGCATAGTTGACGATCTGCGGCGTGGAACGGTAGTCGTTGTTCAGATTGATGTCAGCGGTGAGCGGACCGAATTCCGAATCGAAGTTGAGCAGACTGTAGCTACTTGCGCCCGCGAACGAGTAGATGGTCTGCGCCGGATCGCCCACCACGCAAATATTGCGGTTTGAGCCGAGCCATCGGGTGAGCAGACGGTGCTGCAATGGCGAAACGTCCTGGTACTCGTCGACGGTAAGCCATCTGATGTTGGAGCGGATAGCTGAGGCCACTTCCTCGTCGCTTTCCATCAGATGACAAACGATCAGCAGAATATCGTCGAAATCGATTTCGTTGCGGTTGGTTTTTTCTGCCTCATACGCTTTGTATACGTCTACGAATTGGCTTGGTTCGAGGCCTGATGGCGGCTGTCGATGCGTTGCCGCGCAAACCCGCGCGTAATCTTCCGGTGCGATCAGTGAGATTTTGCACCAGTTGATTTCCGCTTGCAAGTTACGTATGGTGTCGTCATCCACTTGGAATGTGGTGACGCGGCGCAGCGAGCGCTCCACCAGTTCACGTGGATTTCTGGAAATGAACGGCATCGGCCCCTCGCATACGTCCGGCCACACTTGGCGTAGCTGATGGAGGGCCGCGGAGTGGAAGGTGGCTGCTTTGACGTCGGCTGCGACATCGAGTTTCGATAGGCGGCTACGCATTTCCGCCGCCGCTTTGACGGAGAATGTGACTGCGATCGTGCTTCGTGGATTCCACGCTTTGGTGGCGCACGCATAGGCGATTCTGCGGGTAACGGTTCGCGTCTTGCCCGCGCCCGCGCCCGCGATGATGCGCACTGGACCGTCCACGGCCGTTGCGGCCGCCCTTTGCGCCTCATCCAATCCGTCAAGAATCTCTTCCGCTGTTGCACTCATACGTTCCATTGTGGCAGATTGCCGTCGCCATGTGACGATTTGCCCGCGGTTCACCTGCAGTTTTACTGGCAAGTCGGCAACGCTTCGCCCCTATTGTGTATTAAGGTTGGAATTGTGACCGAACGAAGCAAATTTATGATAGCTGCCCTGACGAGTGCGGCGATGCCGAACGCCGCCATTGCGGGCGCGCGTGCCAGCGAACAGACCAACCCGACCGACGAGGGGTACGGCGTCGACCATGCCGTGGTTCAGGATGCAGCGGGCAAGCTGTATGACGTGTTCGCATCCAACACGCCTGAAGGCCGTAAGCGTCTTGCCGGTCGCGTGCGCGCTGCGCAGACGCTCTCGCAAGCCCGCGAATTAGGCGGATTGGGTTTTGCCGTCGATAGCATAGTAGCTTTTTCAAACGGCGATTTGAAGCATTCCGCCACTGGAGATACGTCCGTGCTGGTGGCCACCCACCATGTGGGTCAGGCGCGGCCGTTGGAGCTGCTGACTTTGGATGATTGTTCCAGCGTAGGCACCGCTTTGGGCGCGATTCATCGCCTTCGTCCCGACTTCCTGCAGGAAGCGGGCTATCCGACGTTTGTCACCGGCCAGATTCGCGCTCAGCTGACCGCTTGGATCAAGCGCCTGCGTCAGGCTGGTCATGTTCCGCAGGAGATCACCACTAGTTGGGCGAATATTCTTGAGACCGACGGCCTGTGGTCGTTCTCCACTTGCCCGGTGCATGGCGGGTTGCGTGACGGCGATGTGCTTTTTTCCGGTTCGTCCATCACCGCGGTCACGAATTGGCAGGATATGCAGGTCAACGATCCTGCCCGCGATTTGGCTTGGATTTTCGCCAAGCTTGACGAGAACCACCGCAATGCCTTGCTTTCCGCATACGGTCACATGTTGGGCAATCGTTTGGATGATCTGATTATGCTGCGGGCCAATCTGTGGCTGCAGATGGAGCAGGTCGGCGATTTTATTTCCGCTTTGAACAAGGCAGACAACGCCAAGATTATGCAATTCAAGGCGCAGGTGGAACGCCTGGCCCACCAGTTGGGTGTCGCCACAGCGAAGAATCGCGTGCAAACTGAAACGAAGCAGGAGTCCAAGGATCGCCCCCAGCGCCCGCCGAGCACAATCACCGTAGGCACGTTGCTGAACGAATCGGAGCGTCGCCGTAACGCGGCCGCACAGCAGAATGATTCCGACACGACCGGCGAACGTCATGTTGACGCTGTGGATATGGATGATTCCACTGGCGATTTCGACGCGACCGGCGATTTCGACGTGACCGGCTCCCAGCCGGTCCGCAAGACGAAGGAAATCGTCAACGACGCGACGGAAGCGTTCGCACCGGCCGGAACCCAGCAATCACAAGCACCGTCCGGCAATACGAATGAACATGAGGCGACCTCGGTCAGCACTTTCATTCCGGAACATTCCGCAAAAGAACGGCACGAATCCATGCCGTCAAGTTCCACCATGGTAATCAGCAGGCTGGAAACGGCCGACGACAACGACGATACGAACGAAGAATCGATTCCCGCATCGCACAGCGAGGCCGCGACAGTACTCATTCCACTGTTGGAGCGAGATGAGGCGACCATGCAGAAAGCGCAGGCGCAGATCAATCAGTGGGAGGCGGAAGACGCCACCGATGAGAAGCTACGCGTAGAATAGGCGCACATAACCCGTACATACACGTGCGCATGCATTGCGCATTATCACGAAGGAGCATCCATGGATATTGAACTCGGCATTCAGAATGTGGCCCGCACCGTCACCTTCAGCACCGAACAGAGCGCCGATGAGGTCAACGCGGCCATCGCCGACGCCGTGGAGAACGGCAAGACCATCAATCTGACGGACGACAAGGGTCGTCGCATCGTGGTGCCGGCAGGCTCGCTCGGCTACGCCATCATCGGTTCCGAAACCAAGCACGCCGTCGGTTTCGGCAACCTCTGACCCGTTCGCATCACCAGATTTCAGCTTCGAACTGAAACACACGTTTTCGACGTAACAAGAAAAGCCAGACGTTCGCGCCTGGCTTTTCCATTTTGGGCGATCAACTCGTTTCTGGTTTCATATCTCAATTACGCGTCGATGATTGCGTTTCGGTTTTTTATTTTCGCCTTCGACGATTCTTTGCTCAAGCGGACGCCTCGATTGATGATTTCCTGAACTGTTTCGTCGCTGGTGAGGTTCTCCCCCAGCGCGTTCGGCTTGCCTTTGCCGTGCCAATCGGATCCGCCAGTCACCAGCAGGTCGTGCCGGCGCGCAATGGTGAGCAGACGTTCACGCTGTTCTGATGGATTGCCGCGATGCCACACTTCCAAACCGTCCAAGCCTTCGGTGATGAGAGATTCGATTTGCCGGTCGGTCAGTAATGTCCGATTGCGCCGGGGGTCTCCGGCGTGGGCGATAACCACCACCCCGCCCGCACCCTTGACCGCGGCCACCACGTCGTGCGTGGTCGGTGATGGCGTGGGAATGTAATATTTCGACGTTGCGCTCACCGCATCGGCGAAAGCGTCGGATCGTGTTTCATATACGCCGGCAGCCACCAATGCGTCGGCGATATGCGGCCGACCTATCGTGGTGCGTTTGCCTTCACGCACCTGCGCGAGCACATCATCCCACGTAATCGGAAAATCCTGCGCCATCAGTTCGACCATGCGCTTGGTTCTACGCAGTCGCGCCTCGCGGGTGGACGCGAACATCTCGCTGATATCGGCGTTCAGCGGATCATATTGGAATGCGAGCATGTGCACGGATACGCTCTCATCGACGGCAGTGATTTCCGTACCGCGTAACAACGGCAATCTGACCTCCCGCGAAGCAGCCAACGCATCCTGCCAACCGGAGGTCGTGTCATGATCGGCAATCGCAACACCATGCAATCGCAATGCTCTCGCTTCCTGCAACAACGCACGCGGCGTTTCCGTACCGTCGGAAAAAACGGTATGGCAGTGAATGTCCCAACCTTCAGCGGGCGGTGCCGCAGTGCCTACGCGAATCATGTATCCATCGTAAGCTGTTTTTGGCGCGACTCGGCACAATACCGCGTAAACTAGGCGATGACAACGTTTGTATTTTGATTCAAGGATGCACGATGAGCGATTTTTCCGGCGAACAGGTTGCCGAAGCCACTCTCGACGATGATTATACGAAGCCGCGCGGTTGGCGGCATACCGCGACATGGACGTATCTAGTCATGCTGATCGCCTCGGCGGTAGCGCTGGTCGTATCGTTCGTGCTTTCCGCCGAGACACTGAAATTGGCGCGCAATCCCGGTCAGAAGCTCAGCTGTGATGTGAATGCCGTGATGTCGTGTTCCGCGGTTGCGGAATCGTGGCAGGCTGAGGTTGTGAAGTTCGCCGGTTTGAGTTTCCCGAATGCGTTCTTCGGCATCGCCGCGGAATCAGTGTTCGTAACGATCGCGGTGATCGGTTTGACGAAGGTCGCCGTGCCCCGCTGGTTTGCGTTGTGCACATGGCTGGGTGGATTGGCCGCGCTGGCTTATTCGTATTGGCTGACCTCGCAGTCGTTGTTTGTGATCAACGCGCTATGCCCGTGGTGTCTGTGCCTGATGTTCTCCACCACCGTGCAGTTCATGGCGTTGTCTCATGCCACGGCGGTGGTTCAGGAGATTCCGGCCAAGCGCGAGGGCGTACGCACCTACTACCGTCTTAATTACGATCTGATGGTCGATGCCTTATGGATCGTGACATTGATTGTGATCATTCTCGTCGAAGACGGCCCCCTGCTGTTCAGTTGACGTCAAGTAACGTCCAATCAGCAGTAGGGATTCACTCGACTACAAGAGAAGCCGACTGGAAACAGCCGGCTTCTTTCTTTTGCGTATCCGCAAATTTCAGTGTTATGCGCAAAACCTTACAGCAGTTCGATTTTCCCGACGATAGTGGCCGATCCGGTGAGTTTCACATCGTCGTCGGTCACGTCGACGCGCAAAGTACCGCCACGCACGGTGATTGTCCAATGGTCGATGCCTGTTTTGGCACGCAACGTGATGGCGGTGGCGCACAGGCCGGTTCCGCACGACAGGGTTTCGCCGCAGCCGCGTTCGTTGACGCGCATGGTGGCGTTGCCCTCGTTGTCGCCTTCGCTTTGCTCGTCGATGCGCACGAACTCAACATTCTGGTCGCTTTCGATTCGGGGCGCGACCACCGGCTTGGTCACCAAATCAAGCTGTTCCACCGTCGGCAGGCTGGAGAACGCGTCTTCGATGACGGCGACCACGTGCGGATTGCCCATGTCCACGAACGTGCCGCGTGCGGAACCGGCCGTGCCGGGAATCGTCACTTCGTATCCATCAAGATCGCCACACTTCCATGAACCCATCTCAACCTGGAACACGTCATTGCCAAGAGTCGGCACATCGCCAAGTGAAGTCAGAACCTTCACACCGGCACGGGTGCCGAGACGGAACGGTTCACCGCCCGGCTGACCGGCAATACCCTGCCGTTGCGCGAACAGGGTGATCGCACGCGTGCCGTTGCCGCACATCTCAGCCAACGAGCCGTCCGCGTTGCGGTAGTCCATGAACCAATCCGCATTGTCAACAGCACAAACGGCAATCTGCTTGTCGTTCAAATTGGACACCGCCTGCGGATGTGTAAGGCGGATCAAACCGTCGCCACCGATACCGAAATGACGGTCGCACAGGAATCGCACTTCATCGGCGGTAGGCTCGTACGTGCCTTCGGCGTCTAGATACACCACGAAATCGTTGCCGGTGGCGTGTGCTTTGTAAACAATGCTTGGAATGCTCATACCGATTCACTCTACACGCGGTAGGCTATTGAAGAAGTTGGACACAACACGTGTGCGTTATGTTGCAGTATGTTTGCGTGCGGAACAAGGGAGGACGTATGACTTCAACGGCACCAATCGGCGTTTTCGATTCCGGTTTGGGCGGGATTTCCGTGGCGCGCGAAATCCGCCGCGATATGCCGAACGAACGCGTGCTGTATTTTGGCGATTCCGCGAACGCTCCGTACGGAACCAAATCACCTGAACAGGTACGCAAGCTGTCCGACGCCATTGTGAAACGTTTCGTGGAACAGGGAGTGAAAGCGGTTGTCATCGCTTGCAATACCGCCACTTCCGCCGCAGCCAACGAGTTGCGCGACAAATACGACATTCCGATCATTGGCATGGAACCAGCGCTGAAGGTGGCGTGCGATCGAGGCCATGGCAATCGTCAGCGTGTCATCGTCGCAGCTACTCCCCTGACGTTGCGGGAACGCAAGTTCGCCGTGCTGATGGATCGTTTCAAAACAGACCATACGATCTTTCCGGAACCCTGCCCCGGTTTGGTGGAGATCGTTGAGCACGGCCAACTCGACGATCACGATGTTGTGATGCACACGCTGCACCAGTATTTCGACCAGTATGATTTGTCGACGATCGATTCGGTAGTGCTTGGCTGCACGCATTTCGTGTTTTACCGCGACTATTTCCGCGAACTGCTGCCCGATACAGCGGCAATCATCGACGGCAACGAAGGTACCGTGCGCCATCTTGGCGTGGTGCTTGAATCGTTGGGCAAGCTCTCTCCGGAAGACGCGGACGGTGGTATCGAGCTGGCCAATTCCGACACTTCCGCGCAAATCGCGCAATTAGCGCAATCGCTGCTTGGTCGCTGATCGCGAATGTTCCGATAGACCGCGTAAAGTCGATTAAAACCCGAAAAAACTGCTCAACCGTTATCAGACGTACAACGACGAAGTGGCGCTGGCCAAGGAATACGAGCAGGACGGCCGCGTGCTCATCCTCGCGCCGGAAAGCCTGTACGGCCTGAACACGTTGAGCAAGTCGTTCGAAGGTTTGGAACGCATGTACCGCGCGGGCTATGCGGCGGCCGAGGCCATCCCCGCATTCCTAGAAAGCTGAAGATAACGTCCATATCCAACGCCTGCCAGCGGTTCGTTTTCAAATTGAGACATGACACGAAAATTTTATAAAACTCCCATATTATGTCCTATTGTTTTTTCGTCGACATAATCGGCGGAAAAGTCGACATTAAAGGAGAATGAAATGAAGAACAACACATTCCGTCGCCTGCTGGCCATGGCCGCGGCGGGTGCCATGCTGACGTCGATCGCCGCATGCGGCTCGTCGTCCGGCGATGACACAGCCTCCAACGGTTCCGATAGCACCTCACTGATTTCAGTGAACAACAGCGAACCGCAGAACGGTCTAATTCCAAGCGACACCAATGAAATGGGCGGCGGCAAAGTTATTCGATACCTGTTCGAAGGTCTGGTGAGCTTCGATGCAAAAGGCAAGCAACATCTCGAAGTCGCCGAGAGTATCACCCCGAACGAGGATGCCACCA
>ERZ1032758.109-NODE-109-length-17037-cov-15.610529_pt1 | contig 17037 bp, 9 predicted proteins | sample MGYA00516958_ERZ1032758 | MGnify/ENA primary metagenome ERZ1032758 (study PRJEB33719, sample SAMN04262538) | wastewater metagenome | biome: sewage system; feature: street-access sewage; material: sewage | place: Peru: Lima | collected 2012-08-07 ...
GAAACTGGCTTGGTTATGGGGTCGCTCTACACTGGCTTCTGCTATGCATTACTTCACCCCTAAACGTTGCGCTACGTCGAATAAAATCATGTATCACGATAAGGCGCAGGCTCAGCGTGCCGCTGATCAAAGCCTGATCGAGCGCGGAGTTGAGCTATGGGTGTACCGTTGCGAATTTTGCGGATGCTGGCATCTCACGCATCGCGATCCGCAATCCAGTTACCGGCATGTACCGCTGAACCAGCAACTCAAGCCACACAGTCGTAAAAAGGGCTACAAGCCACGTAGACGTTAGCGTCAGAAGCTCCACAGGCCTCGCCAACGCCGTGTCTGAGACAGGTTACGGTCCAAACACGTCAGGTCGTAGGCTGCTAAGCGTTCAGGGCGCTCGGACACACTTCGTCCAACACTTACATCACCTTGGTGTTTTCAAGGTTGCGGATAACCCAATCGTTGAAGCGAATTACCGGCTTGCGCAACATAAGTCCCAACAGCAATGAGGGGACAAGGAACAGTGCCAGTTTGCCCATGGAAACCCAGTATTCCATGCCGAATGAGCCTGCCATGGCCGAATGCATCGCATCCACCGCATAGGGGAACAGTAGCCATTTAGAAACGACCTGGAAGAACGTCGGCAGTGTTTCAATGGGGAATGTGCCGCCGGAACCGGCTACCTGCATAACCAGCAGTACTACGGCAATGGCTTTGCCGATATCACCGAACGACAGGGTCAGCGTATACACAATATTCGAGAACACCAGTGCAGACAACCACCCGACCATCAAGAACTGAATCGGATGCTCACACTGCACGCCGAGATAGAACATATCGCCCAGGCACACCAGCGTACCTTGCAGCAAAGCAAGGAAACCGAAAATCATGTATCGGCCGAAATATTCGTGGTGCAAGCGTAAACCGAACTGCCGCGCATTGCCGGGAGCCTCGGCACGCGGCTTCTTCAGCACATCCAACGCGGCGGCCGGTCCGGCAATCCGCCCGGCAATCATGGCCTCGCGAAGACCCACTTCCGAACCGAGCGGCAGATCATTGCCCAACCCTAAGATACGAGCCTTCTCATGGTCGGAAATCGATACTTTCAACATGGCGACCAGAATGATCGCACCGACCCAAATAGACAAAATCGTGTAGAACGGAGCCATCGCGGAACCATAGTTGGCAACGGGATAGAGCGCGATGCGGTCGACCGCTACGGGTGCCGCCAGCATGGAAGCAATGGCATCGGGCTTCGCAGAGGAAATCACAGACAGGTCGATGGTGCCGCCATTGGTGATAGAGGCGAGTTGGGAAGACAAGTTGTCGAGTTTCTTCGCCGAACGGGTCAAAGCGCTAGCTGCGTCAGTCAAGGCCGACTGGATGTCCGTCAGGCTGTCTGAAACGCCGCCAGAAAGACCTGACACGCTGCTTACGGTCGATGCAAGCCCGTCGATTACGGAACTTGCCTGCGTGGTCACTTCGTCCATGGACGAGGTCAGATTGTTCAGTTGCGGTTTCAGCGTGCTCTTGTATGTGTCTGAAGCCTGAGTAATCGATTGTTTGGCGGCGGCGATTTGTGATTTCAGATCTCGACGCGCTGTATCGGCATCGGCAGTACCATTTGCTATGTGCGTGGCCGCATCGCCCAACGCGGTGGCGGCTTGCTGCATGCTCTGCTGCGCCTTTGTGGCTTGGTCTGCAGCCGCGTTCAGTTGAGCGGCAACGGTATCTCCGCCCACGGGCAGTGAAGCCGCTTGTTTGGCGAGATCTCGTAAAGCGGCGGCATACTTTCCAAAGCTGTCGGCCTGAGCCTCCACTTTGGATTGCATATCGGTTAGCTTGTTTGATATCTGTGAGGATTGTGAGCCCACATCGGCAAAAGCGGCATCGATTTGCTTGGCAATGGTGTCGTAGGATGAACCGGCCTGCTGCAATGCCGTACCGACGCCATCGGTGGCTCCGGACAATGCCTTGTCGAGGCTGGAGACGCCGTTGCGGGTCTGTTTCAACGCCTTTTTGGTTGTGGCCGCAGCTGAGCCTGTTGATCCCAGCAGCTTATCGGTGGAATCAATGATGCTGTTGGCGGCCCCGAGCAGATTGGCATAGGAATCCATCTGCGACGCAGTGCCGGTCAAACGAGACGACATGGTGGCAATATGACTGGAGGCGTTGTTGACGTACTGCTCCATTTGCGGGCTTTGCGCGTAATCGGCCACGTTGGAAACCAAATCCAGCGCCACGCTCGCCAAGGTCTTCACAAATGTCTGGTCGATGGTCGTGGCCACGGTGGTAGCACCCTGGTCGGTGATATGCGGAGCGATCGGATTGATTTTCTCATTGAGATAGTATTCGAGCTTGGCGTGCTTGATCTTCGGTGAAAACAGCGTCATCATATCGGAGCTGAAGCTCTTTGGAATAATCAGCGCGGCATAGTATTCGCCTGAGTTCACGCCATCGATGGCCTTAGCACGATCCACAAACTGCCAGTCAAGGTCATGATTGGCCCTGAGCGTATTGGTCACGGTTTCGCCGACGTTGATGGTGATCGGCATCAGATCGGACTTATAGCCCTTATCCACGTTTGCCACAGCGACCTTCAAGGCCTTGGTGTTGCCGTACGGGTCCCAGCTGGCGGCGATGTTGTACCAGGCGTACAGTGCCGGCACAATCGCCAATCCCATAGCCACGATTACGGCGATCACATTGCGGGTGGCTTGGCGCACGTCACGTACGAATATTTTCCAGATAAGCTTCATCGTGCGCCTCCCTGCCCAGGCTGCCCAGACTGACCGGACTGTGCGGTGTGCGCAGTCGGCTCGGCGGCCTGATCGCTGAACAGTGTGAGTCGTTCAGTGGTTTCGCCGATATCCGGATTGCTGCCCATCGCCGCTTCGTGACGTCCGTGGCCGTGGAAACGCCGCCACACATATCCGTTGAGCATCACATTGCGGAACTCGTCGGCACTCATGGCACTGACGCCAAGCTGCATGGCGTAGGTTTCGCGTGCGTATTCAACCACAATGAGATAGGCGTCGATAAGAATAATCGACAGAATCCAAGAGGTCAGCATGGCGATTTTCTCTTGGGTGACGAACAGCAGCACCAGGAATACGAACGGGAGTACGGTCAGCAATGCCAGACCGGCAACGATCATCTTTGGATACCGTGCGAAGAACCGGTGCGCGCGATGGGCGATGATATCGCGCAGTTCCTTGCTGTCGGACACCGTGCGGAATACGGAGTTCAAGCTCACCTGTTCGTTCACCATGCTGTTGTGCTCGGTGATCATCAGGTCGGTACCTCCCAAACGACGGTCGAACAGCGCGTTCAGGTTCATCGCATACCGGCGTATGACAAGTCCCACGAAGAGTGCCGCCGGCAGATACCAGAACAGGTGCAGCATGTCGAGCCAGTAATGGTTCGCGTACAGGCCGGCAATCGGGCCGCGCATCGCGTTGATGCCGTAGGTAAAGGGCAGCCACGGGTGCAGTTCGCGGAAGAAGTTCGGCATCATTTCAATCGGATACAGGCCGGAGGCGCCGGGTATCTGCACAATGACCAGAATTACGGCGATGGCTTTGCCGATATGGCGGAACGCCACGGCCAGTGCGTAAATAATGTTGATGTATACGAACGAACAGAAGATCCCGGCCAAGATGAACAGCAGCGGATGCTCGCATTGGATGCCAAGCACCAGATCGCCGATGGTGGCGATGACGGCTTGCAGGAATCCGATGGTGACCAGCAGCAGCCAGCGGCCAAGATATGCTTGCGTAGCGGTGATACGGCGAATGCCCTCGCGGTCGACCTCAAGCTTGTAGATGGCGATTAGCACGAAACCGCCTACCCACAGTGCCAGATTCGTGTAGAACGGGGTGACTGCGGACCCGTAATTGTCGGTGGCATACACGACTTTCGTGGTCAGGGTGACGGGATTGCCCATGAAGTCGCCGAATCCCTTGTCATCCAGATGCAGCGTATCCCGGATTTTCTGGTAAGCGGCGGAACTATCGAGCGTGGCGATATCGGTGCGTACGGTGGCGACATCGCTGGCCACCTGGCGCAGCGAATCCTGCGTGCTGCTGATGGTGGTTTTTGTTTGGTTCAGGGTATCGACAAGCTGGTCGAACAGCCCGTCGGCCTGATCCAAGGTGCCGGACAACGAAGTCAACGTGCCATCCAGCGTGCCGTTCAGGGCGGCGAAACTGTTCAATGATGAGGTGAGCGACGGCATCACGGTGCCGGTCAGCGAGCCGCGCGCGGTATTCAGCGCCGCGATGCCGCCGGTGGTGGTGTTGGTCATGGCTCCGGAAAGATTCGTGGTGGCGTCTTTACCGGAGTTGATGAACTGTGTGGTGTCGGTATGGAAGGTGTTGAGCTGTGTCTGCTGTTTGCTGATCAATGAGTCGAGCGCATCGATTTGTTTCCAGATGTTCTGGCCGACCGGGTCGGTGGTGTCTTTGCCGATGCCGGCTTTGGTCAGCGCGTCTTTCAGATCGCTGATTGACGTTTGGGTGGCATTCAGTGGGGCCGAAAGTGTGTTGGTGATGGTGTCGACGGAGTTCTGCGCGCTGTTGAAGGAGCCGGTGATGCTGCCGGCGGCGTTGTTGACGTGAACGGCCAGTCCGGAGAGTTGTGCTGAACTGGTGTCGAGCGCGCCGACCAGTGTGGTGGAGAAGGCTTGTGACCCGGCCTGTGTTTCCGCCAACAGTGTGCCGGACTGGCGGGAGGCATTCTGCGCGGCCGCGACGGTCTGCTTGAGTGAGGCGGTGGTCTGTTTGGCGTCGGCGAGAATCGTGTCTGATTGGGCCAGCGTGTCCTGTAAGTCGGTGAGTGAATCCTGAACGGTGTTCAGCGTGGACATCACCGTATTGAGATCATTGATCGTATCGTGCTGGACTTTGCCGGTGGCTTGGTCGAGATCGCCTCCCGCTTCGGAAACGGCCGAGGCAACGGTGGTGGCTACCGTGGTGACGAAGGCGGAGTTGATCTGCTCATCGATGGTGGTGGCGCCGGTGTCGGTGATTTTCGGCGCGATCGCGTTCTTCTTCTCGTTGACGTAATACTTGATTTTCGGCTGTTTGGAGGTTCCGGTCACCGATTCGACCAGGCTGGTGCTGAAATCCTTGGGCAGCACGATGGCTGCATAGTATCCGCCGGTCTCCACGCCGTGGACGGCCTGTTCCTCATTGTCTACGAAGCGCCAGCCGAGTTCGTCGTTCTGCTTGAGTTTCTTGACGACCTGCCGGCCCGCATCGAGATGGCCGACCAGATCGTTGGTGGTGCCTTGGTCTTCATTGGCTACGGCCACTTGCAGATTGCCGGTGGCTGAATAGGGATCCCAGTTGGCGAGAATGTTGAACCATGCGTACAGCGAGGGCAGCATTGCTACGCCGAGCGTCACCACAACGGCAACGGGATTGCGTAAGATACGTCTGCAATCGCGTAGAAAGACTTGCCAAACTGTCCGCATCCAGTCCCTCTTTTCCGGTTCGTAGTCATTGCGGCCACATGCAGTCTATTCCCACCACTGGTGCGAATACTGCTGGTTTGGCGGGTTTTCTTGCAAAACTGGCCGTTGGTTGTCCGCATAATGGGACTGATATGTGAACGTTTGTTGATGGTGCGACACCGGCGGGATGGTTGTGCAATTTTGCCGGTATCCGGTGATGAAATGTTGAGGTGTTGGAACTGAGTCGTCGCAGTGCTGAGACCGAGACGACTCAGTGACGAGCCTATCCGAGGCTATCTCGTTGGTTCTGGTCTCACTGATCCAGACGGAAGCCCTGAGCGGCGGCCTTGTCGAGCAGTGTCTGATGGCTGACATCCTGCCGACTGATCGTGGCGACCTGATCGCTGAAGGCGTCCACCGGACGGTCGGCTTGGCGCAGATCGTAGTACCGGTGAACTTCCTCGTCGAAGGCGGGCAGCTGGTCGAGTACGCCATCGGCGTCAGCCGGGTAGGTGTTCTCGAAGAACTGCATCGTGCGCGGCATGCGCGGCTTGACGGTCGGGTTCTGATCGGGCTTGCCGATGGCCAGACCCAGCACCGGATACGTGTATTCCGGCAGATTCAGCACGTCGATAAGGCCGGGGATGTTGTTGAGCAGAGAGCCGAGAATCACGCAGCCCAGTCCCAGCGAATAGGCGGCGGTCTCCATGGCGTGCAGGGCCAGCACTGCGTCGTTCTGAGCTTGGGTGAAGCGATAGCTGTACTTCAGATGGAATTCGTCGGAAGCGGGATCGATGCCCTTGCGTTCGGCGATGCGCGCGTTGCGGTGCTCGTCGATAACGAACACGTACAGCAACGGCGCAGTGGCGATATACGGCTGATGGCCGAATTCGGCGAGCTTGGCTTTGATGGCCGGGTCGATGATACGGATGGCGGACCAGTCGTTAAGGAACTGGCTGGACGCGGCATGCTGGGCGACGGTTTCGAGCGTGGCGCGGGTATCGTCGTCGATGGCCTCGTCCTTGAACTTACGGATGGAGCGGCGGCCCAGAAGAGCCTCGATTGTTGCGTTGGTAACCATGGTTTTATTGTCGCACGGCAGACGCCGGACGCCACGGTGGATTACCTCACAGTGAAATGCCGATATTGTGTGGCGGAACTGTGCTGGACTGATGGTTCCTGTCGATTGACTGATGGTTCCTTGACGAAAATCCAGCGATGAGCCATCAGTCAACCAACAGAAACCATCATCCAACCGGGGGATTAGCGGCTGGACTTGCGATGGCGGTGGTCGACGAACGCCTTGGAGCCCCGATCCGACAGCTGCGAAACCACTGCGCCGAGTGCGGCCGAAACGGCGGCGAATGCCAGACTCATTGCCAGACCTTGCGGCGCGTCTGCCGCCAGTCCCTTGCGCAGATTGCGTTTGCTCGTGCCCTTGTCCCATATCATCTGGAATGCTTTGCCGGCAACCAAGCCTGCCAGCGCTGGGACTGCCGACTTGATGAGCTTGTCGCCCAGAGAATCAGGGTCGTTGAGCCGGTCCTCGCGCAGCCTGTTGACCTTCTCGTCGATGCGGTGCAGGCTGTCGACCGCACGGTCGGCGCTGGAGGGGAAGTCGGTGTTCGTTTCGTCGCTCATGACTCTCAGTCTAATAGCATCTCAATCATCTCAGCGCAAAAGATGGGCGTTAATGGTGGAGTCATGAACGAGCGCAGACTAGAGTGGAGGCATGAGCGAACAGAACGTGAACGGCACCGTTGCCGTCGAGAACTCTCGTGGCGGCAACGGATTTTTGGTGTTGCTGCGCCACGGCCAGACCGTGTGGAGCGAATCCGGGCAGCATACCGGGCGCACGAACATCCCGTTGACCGCGGTCGGCGAGCAGCAGGCAGCGGATGCCGGAAGGCGCCTGCGCGAAGCTTTCCCCGAAGGATTCAGCCAGGGCTGTGTGTTTTCCAGTCCGCTGAAGCGGGCGTGCCAAACCGCTGAACTGGCCGGTTTTGCGGACCACGGTGTGTTGGACGGCATCGCTGAATGGGATTACGGCCGAGCCGAGGGGCGTACGCGCCAGCAGGTGAGTGAGGCCAGCGGTTTTGAATGGGATGTGTGGCGTGACGGGCCGCGCTCGCTGACGCCCACGCTGGAGGGCGATTGGGTCGAGACCTTACCTTCGGGCGAGCAGGTGCCGGTCCATGCCGGGCCTGGCGAGACGCTGGAAGAAGCAGCGGTACGCGCCAAGAGCGCCATCGATGAGATTACGCCGCTGCTGAAAGACGGCCATAATGTGCTGTTGGTGGCTCATGCGCACATCCTGCGCATCCTCACCTCGCAATGGCTGGGCGTGGACCCGCATTTCGCGCGGTTGCTGCGTTTGGATACGGCGCACTACTCGGTGCTTAGCGTCTATAAGGGAGATAACGTCATCGAACGGTGGAACGCCTAGCCCCGGTTGCGCTGTGATTACGCTGGCCTGCCCGCTGCTGCGGGCGGGCCTTTATTGTTTGTGGTGGGAATTGCGGTATGTCGATAAATGATTTGCAAACGATAGCGTCGCCGTGTTGTTTTTTTTGATGGGTATAAGTGGCAATCGATTGCCATGAAAGATATGTTAGCGCTCTCATAATTGCGAACGCTTGCATTGCGATAATGAGGCAAAAATGACCGAATTAATGGGATATTTGTTGACAATGGCCTGAAAATGATGATTTATGACGCGCCGATATTGCTATCGTTTGCAAAAAGAAGCAAACCGTTGCACAATAGTGCATGTCGATAGTCATAAAGGTGCGTGTTAGCGTACCTGTCCTGACCGGGGACGGCCGGGGTCGACGATGAAAGAGAAAGGTTCGATGATGAATCGTACAGTCAAGTCAGCAGTCGCGATGGCGGCTGTCGCTGCGATGTCCCTCGGCGCTTTGGCGGCCTGCGGAAGCTCGACCTCCGGCGATGACGCCAAGGGCAAGGTCTACTACCTGAACTTCAAGCCGGAAGCGGCTGATCAGTGGGCCGCTCTGGCCAAGGAGTACACCAAGGAGAAGGGCGTTGATGTCAAGGTCCAGACCGCGGCCTCCGGCACCTACGAGCAGACCCTGAAGTCCGAAATCGCCAAAACCGAAGCCCCGACCTTGTTCCAGGTGAACGGCCCGGTCGGCTACCAGAACTGGAAGAAGTACACCGCCGACATGTCCAACACGGATGTGTATAAGGAACTCACCAACCAGGACGTGGCCCTGAAAGACGGCGACAAGGTGGTCGGCGTGCCGTACGTGATGGAAACCTACGGCCTGATCTACAACAAGGACATCCTCAACAAGTACTTCGCGCTGGATGGCGCCAAGGCCACGTCCATGGACGAAATCGACAACTTCGACACCCTGAAGGCCGTGGCCGACGACATGCAGGCCCGCAAGGACGAGCTCGGCATCAAGGGCGCGTTCACCTCCGCCGGCTTCGACTCCAGCTCCGACTGGCGCTTCAAGACCCACCTGGCCAATCTGCCGCTTTACTACGAGTTCAAGGATGACAACGTCACCGAGCAGCCGGCCAAGATCAAGGGCACCTACCTGCCGAACTACAAGAAGATCTTCGACCTGTACATCGCCGACTCCACCACCGACCCCACCCAGCTGAGCGCCAAGACCGGAGATGATGCGAACTCCGAGTTCGCGCTCGGCGAGGCCGCCTTCTACCAGAACGGTACCTGGGCCTGGACCGACCTGCAGAAGGCCGGCATGAAGGCCGAATCCGTGGGCATGATGCCAATCTACACCGGTGTCAAGGGTGAAGAGAAGCAGGGCTTGGCCACTGGTTCCGAGAACTACTGGTGCATCAACGACAAGGCCTCCGACGCCGACAAGAAGGCCACCGAGGACTTCCTGTCTTGGGTGATCACCTCCGACACCGGCAAGAAGGCCATCTCTCAGGACATGGGCTTCACCACCCCGTTCAAGACCTTCGATGACGTCAAGTTTGACAACCCGCTGACCGAAGCCGCCGTGGAAGACCAGAAGTCCGGCACGACCCAGGTTTCTTGGAACTTCACCATGATGCCGTCCGAAGAGTGGAAGAACAAGGTCGGCCAGGCACTGCTCGAGTACGCGCAGGGCACCGGCAAGTGGGATGCCGTCAAGACCGCCTTCGTGGACGGTTGGGCTTCCGAATACGAGGCTTCGCACTGAGTCTCATAGAGTCCCATAGCCGATAAGCAACAATCCGCGGCGCCCCTGCCATTTCCTTCTCCGGGGGCGCCGCTTTGTATTGCTGAGTCTCGCACAAAATCGTCCGCCGCAGAAAAGTGTGAGGCACGCACCCGCTCAATCGCACGCTGTGGGGCCATGAATCGGCGATTTTTCGCCATTCTCCACAATGTGCGATTGAGCGTTATTGTGCGGTTGCCTCACACTTTTTCTATGGTGGGCTTTGTTGTGTGAGCCTACTTAACGCGGGAGGTGGAGGAGCGGACCTTCAGCTGGGCCGGGAACACGATGTAGGGTTGCTCAATCGGCTTTTCGTCAATGAGATCGAGCGTCATGCGGGCTGCCACGCGGGCCATTTCCACCGGATCCTGGCGGATGGTGGTCAGGCCGATATCGCCGGTGTAGAAACTATCGTCGTAGCCGATCAACGAGACGTCGCCGGGCACGGAGAATCCATTGCGCTCCAGCTGGAACATAAGCGGCAAAGCAATGCCATCCTCTTGGCATGCGATGGCGGTGGGCATCTCGTCTTGGCTTATGAGTTGGTTGACCACGTCGCTGATTTCATAACGTCCATCGTCATCGACCTTGCAGACGATAACCTGCGGCTCGATGCCTTCCCTGCGGCAGCAGGCGGTGAATGAGTCGAATCGGCTTTGCACGGAGAAGCTCAGCGACACCTCGCGATTGGTGCTGATGTAGGTGATGCGGCGATGTCCGAGATTGATAAGATGGCGGGCGGCCAGCGTGGAGCCCTGCACATCGTCGATATTGACGGCGGCGGTAAAGCCGCGGGCTTCGGGTTCGACTGAATTGATGCCGACGATCGGCACGCCGACCGAAGCCAGTTGCGCGATTTCGTTGTTGTCGATATCGAAAGACGCCACAATCACGGCATCGGCGTTACGGCGTACCGGCAACATCTCGAAGAATTCCTTGCGCTCCTCGATGCTGGAAATCTGGAATACCGAAATATCGTAGCCCTGCGTGTGCAGCACCTCGTTGAGCCCCTCGATGACCGAGGCGGTGAACCACAGGCGGATATGGCCGCTCATCAGTACTGCGATGCGCAGGGAGCGGCCGGATTTCAGGGCCGCAGCCGAGCGGGAGAGTGAGAAATTGAGTTTGTCGGCGATGGCGAGCACGCGCTCGCGGGTCTTGGCCGACACCAGATCCGGCCTGGTGAAGGAACGTGAGACGGTGGAGATGGAGACGCCGGCCTCGCGGGCGACATCCTGAATGCTCGTAGCCATTGCAGCCCCCTTGCGTTGAATGGAAAATCGCAATACACATGCACAACTGACTCCAGTGTACATGCTGATTGATTGATCTGCGGCGATGACAACGATTGTATTACAAACGTTTGCAAAGTGTCTATGTCGGCGTTAGATTGGCTTTATATAGCCATTATCTTAGGTGAAAGAAGATTGCTGGAGCCGGAGTGTGCTCGAACTTGAAACGCCTAAAATGACAACGTTTGACATATAATGATTCGACGTTTACTATGAACATAGGCTTGAACGAGAACAGGCCGTGCATGCGGTTCTCGATCGGCAAGCTCGCATTGAGTTGAACTCCGCAGCCGGCGCACGATGCAGTGTCACAACGCAGCGGACTCAAGGAGGAGGAAAAGTCATGATCAGCATGGCTGGCAAGGCGATACGCAGATGGTGGGCGCTGTTCGCGCTCCCCACATTCGCCGCATTCATCATCGGGTTCCTGGTGCCCTTCATCATGGGCGTCTACTTAAGCTTCTGCGAATTCACCACCGTTACCGACGGTGAATGGGTGGGGCTTAAGAACTATGGCAAAGCGTTGAAAGACAAGGAATTCCTGCACGCGCTCGGCTTCTCCACCGCGTTCACCATCGTGACCACCATCGTGATCAACGTGATCGCCTTCGCCATCGCCTACATGCTGACCAAGGCGATCAAGGGCTCCACGCTGTTCCGCTCGGTATTCTTCATGCCGAACCTTATCGGCGGCATCATCCTGGGCTACATCTGGCTGCTGCTCCTGAACGGCGTACTAGCCCACTGGGGCCGCGCCCTGACCTATAAGGCGTCCTACGGGTTCTGGGGCTTGGTCATCCTGGTGTGCTGGCAGCAGATCGGCTACATGATGATCATCTACATCGCCGGCCTGCAAGCCCTGCCCACCGATGTGCTGGAGGCCGCGGCCGTGGACGGCGCCAACGGACGGCAGACCATGTTCCGCATCATCATCCCGCTGATGATGCCGTCCATCACCGTGTGCTCCTTCCTGACCGTGACCAACGGTTTCAAGCTCTACGATCAGAACCTCGCATTGACCAACGGTGCGCCGAGCAACATGTCTGAAGGTCTGGCGCTGAACATCACCCGCACCTTCTACGGCCGTATGGGCTGGGAAGGCGTCGGCCAGGCGAAGGCCGTGCTGTTCTTCATCCTGGTCGCGGTCATCGCCCTGATTCAGAACAAGCTCACCACGAGCAAGGAGGTGGCAGCCTGATGAACGAGAACAAGCCTGTGAAGCATGGCGCATTATGGACCGTGCTGTTTGCCGTTGTCTCCCTGTTCTGGATTTTCCCGATCGTCCTGGTGCTGATCAACTCCTTCAAGCAGAAGGCGTACATCTCCAAGAACGCGTTCTCCCTGCCTGCCGGCAAGGCGTTCGTGGGACTTGAGAACTATGTGCGCGGCATCGAGACCACGCAGTTCTTCGCCTCCTTCGGCTGGACGTTGCTTATCACCGTCGGCTCGGTGGTGCTGATTCTGGTGTGCACCTCGATGTGCGCATGGTGGATCGTGCGCGTGAACAACTGGGCCGCGAAGCTGCTCTACACCCTGTTCCTGTTCAATATGATCGTGCCGTTCCAGATGGTGATGTTCACCCTCTCCAAGATCGCCGACATGCTGAAGCTCAATACCCCGTGGGGCCTGTGCATCGTGTACCTCGGTTTCGGTGCCGGTCTGGCCGTGTTCATCTTCACTGGCGTGATCAAGGGCATCCCGCAGGAGCTTGAGGAGTCCGCCATGATCGACGGCGCGTCAGTGCCGCGCATCTTCTTCCAGATCGTGGTGCCGATTATGAAGCCGTCGATCGTCTCGGTGGCCATCCTCGAAGCCATGTGGATCTGGAACGACTACCTGCTGCCGTACCTGACGCTCGACCTCGGCAAGTACAAGACCGTCTCGGTCGCCGTGCAATACCTCAAGGGCGGCTACGGTTCCGTGGATATGGGCGCCATGATGGCCTGCCTGGTGCTGGCCATCATCCCCATCATCGTCTTCTACTTGGTATGCCAGAAGTATATAGTCTCTGGTGTCATGGCGGGCGCGGTCAAGGGTTGAGCCCGACAATTTGGCTCCCCTCCCTGAGGGGAGCCAAAAGCTGTACAAGGAGTAGTTGATGAACTGGCTGGCACCGGACTCGAAATTCATGCGCGCGTGGAGCAATCTTGTTGACGGCGTATGGATCAACATTCTGATGCTGGTCACTTCGATTCCGATCATCACCATCGGTGCGGCCCTGACTGCCGGCCATGATGCTTGCCGCCGCTCCATCGAGGGCGAGGGCAAAGGCGTAACCTCCAACTACTTCAAGTCATTCAAAACCAACTTCATCAAAGCCACACTGCTGTGGCTGCCGTTCTTGGTGGCGCTGATTGCACTGGTCTGGTCATGGATCGTCCTGCAGATCACGCCGCTGCTCATCATCAAATTCGCGCTGACCATCCTCTGGCTTATCGGTTTCGAATGGGTGTTCGCGCTTCAGGCACGCTTCGAGAACACCGTGGCCGGCACCTTGAAGAACGCCTTCATCTTCGGCATCTCCCACATCGCGATGACCGTGGCCCTGGTCATCGTGGATGCCGTGTTCGTGGCACTGCTGGCGGCCAGCTGGTTCCACATGCCCGGTGGACTGTTCCTGCTGGTGATCCTTGGTTACGGCACCATGCTGATGCTCCATATCCCCGTCGCCGAGCGTGTCTTCAAGCCATATCTCATTGACTAGGCGGGTTCTCACGAATATGCGGCGATCTTCGAGGTCTGAGCGCTCTCTGTCCACGCAAGCGCGGTAAAGATAACAAATTAATAACAGTTTGGGGCGGCTGGCGGAGCGGGGTGCCGATTGAGGGGGTATTAGTGATTGGCTTGGAAGGGGGCTTTTGACATACGGGGGGTGTTCGGACTGGGCCGTTGCCCCCGTAAGTGCTTATATACATAAGGAATCTGGCACACTGAGTCTCAGTGCCGTAATGGTATCATCGCAAATAATGTTTGCGTTCACGTAGAGGCGAACGAGACACCCGACAAGTGGGTCGAGGCAAAGGACAAGGAGAGATGCGGTGAAGCATTGGAAGAAGATGGCAGCATCGTTGATTGCAATATCAACGATGGTGGCAGTAGTTCCGACGACGTATGCCATGGAATCGGAAGATTCCCAACCACAGACAACCGATACCGCGACAGTGCAGACTACTAAGGCTGCTGAACCGACGCTGCTCGCCAGCTGGGACTTCACGGGCAAAAACGGCACCACGAACAGCGCGATTGCCGATTCGACCGGCAAGTACAACCTGACGCTGAAGGACGGCGCCAAGATCGAACAGTACGGTGACCGCAGCAACAACGAGGCGCTCTCACTGCGCGGCGATGGCCAGTACGCCCAGATCGATGACCAGCTGTTCAAGGATGCGGGCGACTCCTTCACTCTGGAGTTCGCGTCCAAGACTCGTCACGACAACAGCGGCAAGTTCTTCTCGTTCATCGTCGGCAAGGACGGCTCGAACGACGCCAACACCACCGATCAGGCCAACGCCAACAAGTACCTGATGTTCTACAACAGCAAGACCGCCATCAAGGGCGTTATCTCCAACAACAACTGGGGTAACGAACAGGGATCCAAGGTCACCGTTTCCGGCAACGACAACAGCTGGGCCGATTACAAGATTGTCGTGGACGGCACCAACCTTGCCGTGTTCCGCAACAATGCCCTGATCATTTTCAAGGCCAACACCGGCATCAAGATGAGCGATCTCGGTGCGACCACCGCCTACATCGGCAAGTCGTTCTACTCCGTCGATGAGTACTGGAATGGTGCAATGGATGATATCAAGGTCTACAGGGGCGCTGACCTGACCATGCCGACCGCCGTTGCGATTTCCGGTACCGGTGTGGTGAACAACAAGCTCACCCTGATTGAGAAGGACTCCACCAAGCTCACCGCCACCGTCACTCCGGACGACGCCGTGAGCAAGAACGTCACCTGGTCCTCCTCCGATGAGTCCGTGGCCAAGGTCGCCGCAGACGGTACTGTAACCGGCGTCAAGGCTGGTACTGCCACCATCACCGCCACCACTGAGCTGGGTGGTGTGAAGGCCGAACTGCCCGTCACCGTTGAGCCGATGAACGCCCAGAACGCCGCCGCAGCCGACCTCGATGCCGCGATTGCTGCGCTGAAAGTTCCGGCGGCCGAGAATCTGCCGCTAGTCGCCAAGGGCACCAAGAACGGCTCGGCGATTACGTGGAAGTCCTCGGACGAGAAGCTCATTACGTCCACTAACGAGAAGTACGAAAACAGGACCACTGGTGCCGATGACCCGTATCGTGGTGCTGGCATCATCAATCGTCCGGCCTACGGCGACGGTGATTCCAAGCCGGTTACGCTGACCGCCACCGCTTCCTACAACGGCGGTGAGAAGGTCACCAAGACCATCGAGGTCACTGTCAAGGAGAAGACCCGCATCGCGCCTGACACCGGCTATGCGGCCGTCACTTTTGAGAGCGACAGCAACGGTGGAGAAAAGGCCTGGGTGGCTTCCACTGAGAAGAACGATTTCTTCACGTTTAAGACTCGCAACAATGGCCAGGCGGTACTTACCAATGATGCAGACACGGGTGGCTTGCGTGACATGTTCGTGCTGCGTTCCCACGAAGGCGACAAGTACTACCTGATTGCCACTGATCTCAAGGTCTCGTCAATGGGCTGGAGCCAGAACCAGGTTAACGGTTCTCGGAAAGTTGAGGTCTACGAGTCCACCGATATGATGAACTGGACCCGTACCAACGGCGACGGCAACGGCGGCATCACCATCAACACGCCGAACGCCGGTATGACCTGGGCGCCGGAAGCTTACTGGGATGATGACCTGAACGCTTACGTGGTGTTCTTCTCTTCCCGCATGTTCACTGATGACACCCGTACCACTCCGGTCAAGAACGACAAAACCGGCAATAGCTCCTATGCTCAGGTGCGTTACGCCATCACCCGCGACTTCGTGAACTTCACCGAGCCGCAGATGTGGCAGGACACCGGCTACTCGCGCATTGATTCCACCGTGCGTAAGATCGGTGGCTACTACTACCGATTCACCAAGAATGAGCAGGGCGGTGCCGCTGGCGATTACATCACCACTGGTAAGAGCATCTTCCTTGAGCGTTCCAAGGTGCTGACTGCACCGACCACCGAGGCATCTCCGGGTCAGGACCCGAACACCGGTTGGCAGCTGCTCGAGCAGGCGTTGCTGCCGTTCGAAGGACCAGAGACCATCAAGCTCAACAAGGATGACGAACTCAACACGAAGGACGACGACGGCTACATTCTGCTGTCCGACAACTTCGCCTACCGTGCATTTATGACCACGGGTGCCGAGCTTTCCAAGACCACGTGGGACAACCCGATGACCAAGCGTTACCCGGACTTCAACAACGAAAAGAAGCCGGTCAAAGCCGAGCCGGGCGCTCAGGGCTACATCACTCAGGGTGCTAACGGCGGTCTGCCGGACAAGGTGCGTCACGGTGCGTTCGTGAACGTGCCTGAGTCTGTGCTCAAGGTGACGAAGTCCTGGACCGCTGCCAACCCGACGCACATCGAGGCTGTTGACTCCACCACCAAGGCCGAGTACAACGCCGGCACCCGCGAGCTCACCGCCACGGTGACCGCCGCCGATAAGGGCACGCTCGCCGGTTCGGTGAAGTTCTCTGCTGGCGACTGGTCCAAGACCGTGAAGCTCGACGCCGAAGGCAAGGCCACTGTGACCCTCCCGGCCAGCGTCTCTGGCACTGTTGCGGTTGCTTACGACGGCTACACCGATGGTTTGGTCAATCCATCCGATACTACGGTTGACGGCATTGAACAGGGCAAGGTCGATTTGGTTGAGCTCAACAAGCAGATCGCCGCTGCCGAAGCGCTCAAGGAATCCGATTACACGGCTGATTCCTGGGCTGCGCTCGCCAAGGCACTGCAGGCCGCCAAGGCTGCGCTCGCTTCCTCCGACCAGGCTGTGGTTGACAAGGCCGCCGCTGATCTGAGCGCCGCCATCGCAGCATTGCAGAAGGCGGAAACGCCCACCAAGCCGGATACCGGCGATGGTGGCAACAAGGGCGATAACGCAGGCGACAAGACCGA